>ERZ1292633.649-Hain-H41-02um-R1-649-length-39564-cov-14_pt1 | contig 39564 bp, 41 predicted proteins | sample MGYA00564406_ERZ1292633 | MGnify/ENA primary metagenome ERZ1292633 (study PRJEB36523, sample SAMEA6512639) | groundwater metagenome | collected 2019-01-08 | study: AquaDiva: Metagenomics assemblies of 32 groundwater samples
AATCGGTTTTATGGTCTCAAATTTACTGGCCCCATCGGAAATAACATCATCTATTATTACTACGTGCTGTCCTTTATGATAGATTCCTTCAATCATTTTGCCTTTACCATAATCTTTTTTTTCTTTTCTTAAAAAAATCATCGGACGACCATAACGAAGTGAAATAGCCGTCGACATAGGTAAAGCTGCATAAGGAATACCTGCTATCAAATCAAATGGTTTTAACCTGATTTTTTCCCAAAGGACTTCTGCGACCAATTCAAGCAAGTGTGGAAAAGTGACCAAGAGTCGAAGATCAATATAATAAGGACTTAAAATTCCTGATTTTAATTTGAATTTACCGAAGTCAATAATATGAACCTCGTGAAGATCAAGGATCATCTTTTCTTTCATCTTGGAATCAAAGATGTTCATATTTTTTAGATTGGCTTATTGTACCAGACTATATAGATTTTTTCAAGACTTCTTTTCTTGATTCCTCTGTAAACTTCAAACATTTTTCAGCTAATTTTTCATCAATTCTTTTATATTTAAGTAATATTTTAAAAACTTCTTTGACATTATAAATAACGTGACATTTATATCCACCTTTTTTCAAAATTTTCGGACCTCCTTGTAGACGATCAAGTAAAACAACAATATCTTTTACTATCAACCCTTCATCTAGAACAGGTTGAATAGTCTCAAATTTACTATCGCCGTTAGTAATAACGTCGTCAACAATGATCGCCTTCTGGCCTTGATGATAGTTACCTTCGATTAATTTGCCTGTTCCATATGATTTTTTCTCCTTGCGAATAAATATCATGTGTTGATTCTCATTCAAAGAAATTGCTGTTGCAATTGGAATCGCAGTATAAGGAACTCCAACAATAACGTCAAAATACAGTGTCCTCATTGTTTCCCAAAATACTTCGGCTGTCAATTTAAGAAGATATGGATAAGAAACGAGCATCCGGAGATCGATGTAATATGGAGACATTATCCCAGATTTAAGTTTAAACTCTCCAAATTTAATGCCGTTAACTGCAAACAAATCGAGAATCAGTTTTTCTCTTTGAGAAATTTTATCCATAAGATTTTATTATAAAACTAATAATTTTTCCAACTCCTGATTAGTTAGTAATTTTTTTTCTAAAATAATTTCTCTCATTGTCTTGCCGGTGGTAATTGATTCTTTGACAACTTTAGAGACAACGTCATAGCCAAGACGGGGTGTTAACAATGTAGAATAAGCGGTTGAGTTTTCTAAAAGCTCAAGACATCTTTTGCGGTTAGCGATAATTTTTCTTATCCCGCGGTCGGCAAAAAGACGAAGACCAGAATCAACAATCTTCAATAAAGTAATTAGGGAATCGGCAATTGCCGGCAGCATTATTCCCAGCTCAAGATGTGACCCTTCGGCTGCATGGTGGATGGTTGTGTTTCTGCCATCAACCTGGTAATAGATTTGGTTGATTGTTTCACAGATGATCGGATTAACTTTACCGGGCATGATCGAACTCCCCGACTGGAGTTCGGAAAAGGAAATCTCCCCTATTCCACCTCGCGGCCCGCTGGCCAAAAAGCGGAAGTCAGCCGCCATCTTGGTCATATCAAGACAGAGCAGATTGACAGATGAGGACAGATAGCAAAAATCAGTGGCGCTGCTTGTTCCGGACATCAGGTTTTCCAATGGTTTAAGCTGATTGATACCTGTTATCTTCCTTAATTCAGGATAGACGTTTTTAAGATATTTCGCTGGAGCGTTAATGCTATTGCCAATGGCAGTCCCACCGAGATTTAATTCAAATAAATATTTGGTTGCCTCTTCTATCCTTTTTTTATCCCGCCTTAAAATACTGGCGTATGAAAAAAATTCCGCCCCCAGAGTCGTCGGCACTGCATCCTGAATGTGAGTCCTCCCTAACTTTTTAACGTCGGAAAACTCCTTTCCTCTTTCTTCGACCGTTTTAATTAAATAAGTCAAACTTTTTAAAAGTTTTTCCGTCAGCTTAAAGCAGGCGATTTTCAGGGCCGAAGGGTTGACATCATTGGTTGACTGGCTGGCATTGACATCGTCGTTGGGATGGGTACCGGATAAAGCCGCAATCACTTCGTTAATATTCATATTGACAGAAGTGCCGGCCCCGCCGTGAAGCCCCTTGATGACAAACTGGTCGTCATAGATACCGGTTAATATTTCATCACAGGCCGTGATGATTTTTTTGGTTTTTTGTTCGCTTATTTTCCCTGCTTTTAGATTAGCTTTTGCAGCGGCTTTTTTAACAAGAACAATGGCATGAACAAATTCTAAATGAGCTTTCGAATAATCAAAAGGAAAGTTTTCCACCGCCGCCTTCGTTTGCGGCCCGTATAAGATTTTTTTATTCATAGAGTATACAATTTATCGCAATTCTTCTCGTTCTTTTGTTATTAATTTTCTTTTGATATCGGAAAAACGTTTCCAATGGTACTTTAAAACTTCATCAAGAGAAAGTAGGGAAAAAGTATTCCGTTTTGTGTCTTTTAGAAACTTGGCCTCATTTTCAGGATTACGGGAAGCTAATGTTGCTCCGTAGAATTGAATTTTGTCATATTTTTTTCCCAATATTTTTTTTAGACTTAGGATAGAATTTTTGAATGTTTTTCCTGAGGTAAATACATCATCAATAAATATCCAAGGTTTATCTTCATCGATTTTACCGTAAAGGGAAGTATGCGCGCCGTATTCGGAATTAAGTATATGATCGGGTAAAAGCACCGCTCTTGTAACTGAATCAGGAAATAAATCAAGCATAAGGGCGGTTAGCTCTGGACTTGAAGAAGATGGAACGGCAATCACCCCATATTTTGAAGACTTTCCTGCAAGTATTTTATCACGAATAAGTTGATCTAAAAGTTGAGCTAATAGTCTTCTGTCCCAAGGATCACTTAATAATGGAGTTCTGTGATTTAAGTAAATATGAGAAGCATTTCTTCCTTTTTCACCGTGCTTTAATCTGAATGGCTTAATACTTATTAATAATGTACTTTTCTTCTCTTCGGGAAGATTACGTGGGTGAATCATATCAAGATATAATTTTTTTAAATCCGGTAATTTATTATTCCCAACAATGTAGTTAAAATTACTTGTTCCTAATGATTTTACAAGTGGATAATCTCTTTTTTGTACTATTTCTCGTTTATAAATTTTGTAGGCAAGATAAGGATCCATCATTGCTCCAGTCGCACTTTGTACAGCATCAGCCCCAGCTATAATATAATCCTCATAATCTTTGGTAACAGTCACGCCACCAATACCCATGATGGCAAACTTTAAATTCCACTCTCTGCGGATTTGGTATAACTGTTCAACCATGGTAAGCCCATAAGGACGAGTCATTTGTCCACATATACCACTTGATTCAATATGACGCATAGGTGGTTTTTTCATCTGTACGTCTTCAATGTCTCCACGGATAGTATTGATAACTGATATTCCATCAAGATATTTATTGGTTTTAGCAACAAAGTCTTTGAGCATAGAAAACTCCGGATAAAATCCGATTTTAGCAATAAGCGGAACATTACCAACGGCATTTTTTACTTGACTACATATTTTTTCAACAAGTTTTATATCATAACAAATAATTCCACTTCCCTGTAAATTTGGGCAGGATAAATTGATTTCAATTACCGGCGCTTTGGCTTCAATTGCTAATTTTGCACATACAGCATAGTCTTTTATAAATTCTTCTTCATTTTTTGCAGCCTCCCGTGTCCCCATCACGCTGACTATCAAAAGCTGACCCTTATTTAATACTTTAAGAGCCCTTCCAATATCTTCTTGCCAAACATCAGGATCTTTAGAAGGTACACCAAATGAATTGGTCATCGCCAATGATTCATACTTAGATGCATAGGGACGACCGAGATATTTTGTATCTTTTTTTGATTCTACATAAAGCATATGTGGCATGGGAAAAGCAGGATAACTACGTGTACGAAGAGATTTGTATGTCAAAATATCAAACCCAAGATTGGCGTATAATTTAATCCACTGACTATTAAGTAAAGGTCCTGCGGGAACGCCGAAAAGAGAGTTTAGTTTAAAATGCAAAAAAGATTTTGTCGGGGTTACTTCGCGTTTTGGAAACTCTTCTGAAAATTTTGGTCCTTTTTCATAATTCCAATCATATGATTTGGTTATATCATAAGTCCATTTCGAAATAGGGGCCGAAAATCCCGGATGAAGCAGACTTCGATATTTAGAAACCAGTTTATTAGTTTCCTCTCGTTTTGTTTTTATACTTTTTGACTTTATATCGTGTGAAAGTTGATGCAATAAAGCTTGTGCTAATTCTACATCAGTTACGAGGGTTATTCCTTTTTCAAGAGCGGCCCCCCGGATGTATTGTCCATCAGTAGTAGTATGAGAACTATCTTTGGTTGGAATGTTAATAATAATGTCTAAGACTTTGTTTTTAAATAAATCTTTTATGTTTGGTTTTTTATCTTTTTGACTAGGTTTATAAACTAAAAATGTTTTAATTCCCATTGTTTCAAGAAACTCATGAGTATTAAAAGTGGTATAGATTTCATACCCTTTTTCAGCCACCTCTTGAATACTATGTAATAATTTTTTTTTGTTTATTTCTTTTCCGATACTCAAAAGTATTTTTTTCATAGTTTATTTTTAAAAACCAGCAGTTTGATTCCTTAAATTTAAATAACTTGGTATTAATGATTCATTCATCCCCAATTCTAAAGAAATTTCATCAAATGTCAATCGTGGCATAAGACAGCCTGGACATGGAGTTGGGACGTGTGAAGCAAGCCCTTGCAATCCACGAGCTAGATAATTTGCTATATATTCAGGTTCACTATCCCATACCTGTTTAGAATCAACAATTGTCTTCGAATTCCAAAAACAATTAAGATGTCCTCCTGCAGTTTTTTTTCCGTCGTGTTCTTGAGGAGAAGTGCCAATTTGTATATATCTATCTGCTCCTGGTGTTTTATAACATTTCCACGTGTTGTATCCAGATATTTGCCGCGAAATTTCTGGTGAATTTTCACGATAAGTTTCAAATATAGACTTTAATAATAACCAGTAATGTAACCTCGGAACAATTCCAGTTTTATGCTCTAAATGTTCTTCAATTCTCCTGTCAATAAATTCTTCGAACGTTTGTAAATGGTCTTCATTGAAAACAGGCGAACTATAAGAAAATGAACTTTGAGCAGGATATGGGTTAACTATTACTCCAGGAAATATTGTTCGTAAAGTGGTTATTATCTCTTCGATATATAATATATTTCCCTCATGTACAACTAAATTAAATAGTATTTGTGGAAATTGAGAAAATCTTTGAGCAAGCTTTGCTACGTAAATAGCTTCGTGTGCTTTACGTTTTTGCCCATAAATAGCAGGAATATCATTGCGCTGAGTTTTTAATTGATCTAGTCGAAGCTGACTCAAAGTTTTTATATGATCAGCGTTTTCAAAATCATCCGCACTCAGTGCAATAATTTCTGGAGGAGAGACAAGAAGTTTTTCTGGAAATTTTTCATCACGCATGAATATGCCACCGGTCGTGGTAAGGTTAACTGCAAATCCATCTAAACCTCGTATGATTTCAAGAATTTTAGGATGGAGTTCAGGATTACCTCCAAAACAATTCACTTCGACTTTTGGCGATTTGAGTGTTTGTTCGAATATATCTTTCTCTATGCCTTTATTAATATTAAACCTTTTAGTGTAGTCGTCAAAACCACTCTCTAGAAACATCTGATTGAATTGTCTCACTCCTTCTGCTGCGATTTGGATTCCTTTAAGAAGTAAATCTGCAGGAGATAGTGTTTGAATATTAACACCTTTATTAACAGTAAAGGATGCAGGACAATCATAGTGACCAGTTTCTTGCCCCCCAGTAAAAGTTCGACAATTATGATCACATAATGCGGCATCAGAAAAATGATCATTTGGTAATTTTTTTGTTACGGCATTAATATCAACTTGGATTCCTCCGGAAACATTATTAATCATTCCGAACTTGAGTAATTCTAACCGCCTAGTCTTTAGATCATTATGTATATTTTCGGATAACATATATAAAATTAAAATCTAGGTCTTATAACTTTACCTGAACCCGGTTTGACTAATAATTTCTCATTTTCAAAGACTTTTTTTTCTCTTAAAAAAACTTTTTTGACTTTTCCTTTTACTTTCCATCCATTAAACGGCGACCAACCGCATTTTGTTTTTAAATTTTTATCATCAATAATATACTCTTCTTTTTCGTCAATTTCTACATAAGTATTTGCATCGGTTTTAATATTAAAGATTTTTTTAGGATTTTCAAAACACAATTCGATTAATCGATTAATTGATAATTTTTTTTCAGAAACTGCAGTGAGTAAAAGAGGTAGGGTTGTTTCTAAGTTCGAAATACCAAAAGGCGGACTGTTAGACAGTTTTTCCGCAGTTGTATGAGGTGCGTGATCTGATTCAATAATATCAATGTATTTTAAATTTTCCCAGAGAAAATTTTGATCAGATGTAGTGGCTAATTCAGGTTTCATTAATGCAAAAGATTTTAAAGATTTAATATCTTTTTTAGTTAAAAATAAATGATGTGGATTTATTCCGCAAGTAATTGGAATATTATTTTTTTTAGCTTTTATAATTTTTGTAAACTGTTCCCTATTTGTAGTATGAGGAATATGAACTTTTTTACCAGTCTTCTTAATAATATTAATAACTAAATCTATTACATCTTCCTCCGCATGAATAACAATAGGTTTACTGCTTTTCCAAAAAGTAAAAATTTTTCTTAATTTTTCCTCATTAATAATAAAATTTCCAGTAGTTTTATTTAAATAAAGTTTTAATCCAAAAACATACGGTTCCATTTTCATCAGTTCTTCTAGATTATTACCCAAACTTCCAGCGTAAAAACCAATATCACAAATAATTTTTTTCTTAGCTTCTTTAATTTTTTTCTTCAACAAATCTAGAGTAATAATCGGAATTTTATTATTCGGCATGTCTAAAACTGTTGTAAATCCACCTGCAAGCGCCGAGGCAGTCCCAGTAAAAAAATCCTCTTTATGAGTTTGCCCCGGATCGCGGAGATGAACGTGGACGTCAATCAAACCAGGTAGTCGGATCATAAATACTCATCCCAACTCTTAATTTTCAAGTCTTTGGTCTTGTATCTATCAAGCGCGTTGACGAAAAATCTTGCGGAATTTAAATCCGTAAACAACGGAATATTATTGTCAATTGCCGCCCTCCTGATTAAATAACCATCCGTTATCACCCGCTTAAACGAACTTTCATTATTATAATCCTCACTCAAATTAATGACCAGTGAAACCTGATGTTTTTCAATCAGATCAATGACAGTCGGACTGGCTTTTTCATAAAGCTTATAGACCAATTTTGTCCGAACACCTTTGGTTTTGAGAAATAGGTGGGTTTTTTTGGTCGCATAAAGCTTGAATCCAAGATTCTTCAGTCTCCAAATTGATTCGGCAAAGCGTAGCTTAAATTCATCTCCCCCAATCGTCACTAAAGCCGTTTTATTCTTTAATGATAAGCCGGTCGAAAACAAAGATTTTAAATAAGCCTCCTCAGCTGTTTCGCCAAAACAAGCCACCTCCCCAGTTGATCCCATCTCAACGCCCAAAGCCGGATCGGCCCCTTCCATCCTGGCAAAAGAAAATTGCGGCGCTTTAACGGCCACATAATTGGGATATTTAATTTTATATGTCTTAGCTTTTCCAAAAAAACTATCAATGATCACTTCGGCAAAGTTTACTCCGGTCACTTTGGAAATAAAAGGAAAGGTCCGCGACGCTCTTAAATTCATCTCGATCACATAAACCTCATTATCCTTGACCATAAACTGAATATTAAAGGGACCAGTGATATTCAAAGACTTAGATAGTTGACCGGCAATTTCAATCATTCTCTCACCACTGAAAAAACGGACCCGTTCGGCCGGATAGACAATGGTGGCGTCACCCGAATGAACGCCGGCATGCTCAATATGGTTGGAAATGGCAAAAACTTTGGCCTTTCCTTTTTCAGCCACGCCATCAAATTCGATTTCGCGGGCATTGGTCATGTATTTGGAAATCGTCACCGGATGTTTTTTATTGATGTTGGTCGCTTTTTCAATAAAATGTTTCAGTTCTATTGGATTATAACAGAGGTTCATAGCCGCCCCTGACAGGACGTAGGACGGTCTGACTAAAATCGGATAACCAACGTCTTTAGCAAATTTTAAGGCTATTTCTATTTCAGTAAAACTATTCCAAACCGGTTGTTTGATTTTCAAATCGTCAAGTAATTGAGAAAATTTTTTCCTATCCTCGGCCCGGTCGATATCAATCGCAGCCGTACCCAATATCTTTATTCCGTATTGATCAATTTTTTTAGCAATATTATTTGGAGTTTGACCGCCAACGGAAACAACAACTGATGAAGAATGTTCAAACTCATAAATATCAGCTACCCGCTCAAAACTAATTTCTTCAAAATACAACCTGTCCGAAATATCATAATCGGTTGAGACAGTTTCCGGATTACAGTTGACAATAATTGATTTTTTTCCATATTTTTTTAGATTTAAAGCCGTGTTTACACAGGTCCAATCAAACTCGACTGAAGAACCGATCCGGTAGGGCCCAGAGCCCAGAACCATTACTCCCTTATCTCCGATCGGATCCACATCATGATGATTTCCGTTATAAGTCGTGTACAAATAATTTGTTCGGGCAGGAAATTCTCCAGCCAAAGTATCGATTTGAAAAACCGAAGGGGTAATTTTATTTTTGATTCTCTCCCTTCTAACATCTAACTCCTTAACACCTAACAGCTCCCCTATTTTTTTATCTGAAAAACCTAATTGTTTTAAATGCAATAATTGTTCGGGTTTCCGTTCCGCCTCCACAATCGCCTTTAAACGATTTAAAAACCATGGGTCAATACCGCTCAATTCATAAATTTTTTGAACAGATACTCCTTGTTTTAACGCTTTGGTGATAAAAAATATTCTTTTGGAATTTGCTTGTTTAATATTCGCTAAAATTTCTTCTTCTGACATATCAAAATTATTATCAGTCACTCCCTGCACGCCGATATCAAGCATCCGGACGCCCTTTTGAATCGCCTCTTCAAAAGTCCGGCCAATCGCCATGATTTCGCCGACTGATTTCATTGAGCTGCCAATTTTTTCCGATGTTCCTTTGAACTTATCCATGTCCCAACGGGGAATTTTGACAACAATGTAGTCTAAAGCCGGTTCAAAAAATGATTGAGTAACTTGGGTAACCTGATTTTTTATTTCCATCAGACTTTTTCCCAAAATCAGTTTTGCTGCAACATAAGCTAAAGGATAACCGGTCGCTTTGGAAGCCAGAGCCGAGGAACGTGATAAACGTGCATTAACTTCAATAACGTAATATTCAATTGGTGACAACGGATGAGGATTTAATGCAAATTGAACATTACATTCGCCCACAATCCTCAAGCTTCTGACGATTTTAATTGAAAGCTCTCTCAGATAATGATATTCAAAGTTGGTGAGTGTCTGACTAGGAGCAACGACGATTGATTCGCCGGTATGAACGCCTAAAGGATCAAAATTTTCCATGTTGCAAACCGTTACACAGTTGTCATATTTATCCCTGACTACTTCATACTCAATCTCTTTATAATGATGAAGGTATTTTTCAACCAATATTTGCGGGGAAAAGGCCAGGGCCGCCTGAGCAACGGAAATAAATTCTTTTTCGTTTTGAACGATTCCCGATTTTTGTCCGCCTAAAGAATAACCGGCTCGAATCATGACCGGATAACCGATTTCCAGAGCCCTTTTAAAACCCTCAGTGACTGTTGTGACGGCAAAACTCTTTGGCGTGATGACTTTGATTTTATGAAGATGGTTGGCAAATTTTTCTCGGTCTTCCGTCAGGATAATTGAGGAAACCGGTGTTCCTAAAACTTGAACATTGTATTTTTTCAAAATCCCTTTTTTATGAAGGTCCATTCCACAATTTAAGGCTGTCTGACCGCCAAAAGATAAAGCAATCGCATCGGGTTTTTCTTTCTTAATTACCTCGGTCACAAACTCAACTGTTACCGGAAGAAAATATACTTTATCGGCTAATTCTTTGGAAGTCTGAATCGTGGCAATGTTGGGGTTAATGAGAACGGTTCTTATTCTTTCCTCTTTAAAAGCTTTGATCGCTTGAGATCCTGAATAGTCAAATTCTCCAGCCTGGCCAATTTTCAAAGCTCCGGAGCCCAATAACAATACCTTTTTTAGGTTGTAGGTTGTAGGTTGTAGGTTGTAATTTTGTTTATTCATACATTTAAAACTTGCAATAACTTATTCAGCATTCTCATTATTTCTTCTAAAAGATTATTAAGTTTTTGATAGTCTTCTTTGTTTAAATAACCAGTATCCAGGGCAATCAATAACTGTGTTTCAACTTCAGCGCCGGAAGAAAAAGAAATTCTAATAAATTGAATGTATTCAGCTTTATGCCCCCTTCTTTGACCTTCAGCTATATTTGACGGAATAGCAACAGAAGCTCTTCTTAATTGAGATGTCAGACCATATAATTCATTTTTCGGAAATTTATCTGTAATCAAATAGAGATCTTTGCAAAACTTCATTGACTTTTGCCAAACTATTAGTTCTTTATAAGATTTCATGTTTGTTTTTTAACTACTAACTACCCACTACTCACTACAACCTACTCAAAAACTCATCAAATATCCACCTAGTGTCCACCGGCCCTGGACTGGCTTCCGGGTGAAACTGGACTGACATAAACGGATATTTTTTGTGAATGATTCCTTCATTGGTATTGTCATTGGCATTGACAAACCAAGGTTTAAAATCGGCAGGAACTTTCCCGATGGCAAAACCATGATTTTGTGTCGTTAGATAACACTTTTTTGTTCCAACTATTACGCAGGGTTGATTCTGCCCACGATGACCAAACTTCATCTTATAAGTATCTCCTCCAGCCGCCAAAGCTAAAATCTGATTGCCCAGACAAATTCCAAGCAGAGGAATTTTTTTTATCATTATTTTTTTGACTGTTTCAATCGTCGCCTCGCACATCTTTGGATTGCCTGGGCCATTGGAGACAACCACCCCGTCAATACTTTCTTTAAGCGAAAAAATGTCAAAATCCCAAGGAACGATAACTACCTTAACTCCACGCGCCAACAAACTTCTAACAATGTTTTTCTTGACTCCACAATCAATCAGAACAATTGTTCCATTTTGTTTTTTAATATCTTGTGAACGATCGTACATAAGATAATTTTCAACAACAACTTTTTTAGTTGAAACAATATCCATAAGGTTTTTTTTGTTTGGATCAATAAACTCAACATCTTGGTTAAAAACAATTTTTGATAATTGCACTCCTTTATCTCTTAATTTTTGAGTCAGATAACGGGTGTCTTTAATCTCAAGCGCCGGAATTTTTTCTTTTTTCAACCACTCGGACAGCGTCATCTTACTTTGAAAATGTGATGGTGTGTCTATGTATTGAGAAACGATTAAGCCGGAGACATGAATCCTGTCCGATTCCCAAAATTTTTTATCCGGGACTCCGTAACTGCCAATAATCGGATAAGTACAGACAAGAATTTGGCCTTCGTACGAAGGATCTGTCAACGACTCCGGATAGCCGACCATTCCGGTAGAAAAAACCAGCTCACCGGAATTGGCCTGCTCATAGCCAAAACTTTGACCTTCAAAAATTTCCCCGTCTTTTAAGATTAATTTGCCAAGCATAGAGAATTTTTAATTTTTAGTCTGGAAAGCGAACGTATTGAATTTTTTTTCGACTTGGGAGCTCCCTTGGGGAGGGTTCCCACAGAGACAAAAAAATTCGATACCGAGCTTTAACTTTTTAATATCAAGCTAAACAATGCCATTCTTACATACATACCATTTTTTGCTTCGGTCGTCAGATAAACTGCCCGTGGATCTGTATCAACTGCAGTTTCAATCTCTCCGACTCTTGGCAACGGATGCATAATTAAAGTATTTTTTCCCGCTCTCTCTTCAACCAATTTTTTGGTCAATATAAAACTTAGTTTTAGTTTTTCATACTCGTTTTTATCACTAAATCTTTCTTTTTGTACCCTTGTCCAATACCAAAAATGGCAGTCGGCTGGAATTTCTTTAAACGATTTTATTTCGATTAACTTGATATTTCTTTTTTCTGACGCCTGAAAATCTTCTTTTGACAACCTTAATTTTTTTGGTGATAAAAGATAAAGAGTATTTTTGGGAAAAATTGACAAACCGCGAATCAGTGAGTGGATGGTCCGGCCGTTTAAAAGATCACCAACTAAAAGGCCTTTCAGATGATCAAGATGTTGGTGTTTTTCATAGATTGTAAACATATCAAGAAGGGCTTGGGTCGGGTGCTCGCCAATTCCGTCGCCGGCGTTAATAACTGGAATGTCAGACACATCCGCTACCTTTTTTAAGGTTCCCACTATCGGATGACGCATAACAATTGCATCACAATATTGTTCCATTATTTTTATCGTATCCTTAATCATTTCGCCCTTGACGATTGAAGAAGTTTCCAGAGGATTTTGATATTCAATTGTTTGGCCTCCCAGTCTTTTAACAGCCGCAGAATTGGAGCTAAAGGTTCGGGTTGATGGTTCAAAGAATAAAAGGCCGATGATTTTTCCGGAAAGAATTTTCAACAACTTTTTTGTTGAGGTTTTTTTAATTTTTGCAGCTGTGGCAAAAACTTTTTCAACTGATTTTTTATCAAACTGGTCGAGGGAAATGATATCTTTCCCAAAAAAAACCTCAGAGTTTTTCATAGCTTCTGAGAATAATATTGTATATTATTTAGAAAAAAAAGCAAGGGGTAAAATTTAAGTTATTGGTATAATGTAAATAGCCGGGGTGGCGGAACTGGCATACGCGCAGGTTTCAAAAATCTGTGAGAGCAATCTCATGAGGGTTCAATTCCCTCCCCTGGCACTCAAACAACAATGAGAAGAAAATCAAAAAAGATGATTAAGTGGAGTTTTGAATTAGCATACGCAGTAGGATTGATAACAACTGATGGTAATTTATCTAAAGATAATCGCCATATTACTTTAACTTCTACTGATAGACAACTTCTTTATACATTTAAATGTTGCCTTGGTAAAAATAATAAAATAACTAAAAACACTCCAAAAAAAAGATTTCGGAAAAAAGCATTTAGAGTTCAGTTGGGAGACGTAGTGCTTTACGACTTTTTAATTAAGATAGGACTTTCCCCTAATAAATCACTGATAATAGGAGAGTTAAAAATTCCTCAAAAATATTTTGTCGATTTTTTACGTGGGCATTTAGATGGAGATGGAAGTATTATTTATTATAAGGATCGATATAATACTCATTTAAATCCAAAATACATATACGATCGACTTTTTGTATATTTTACATCTGCGAGTGAAAAACATATAGAATGGTTACAAAAAATTATTATTAAACTGAAAAAAATACATGGAAATATCGAATGTTTAAAATTTAAAACAAAAAAATTAAGCAATCCATTTTATCGCCTTAAATTTAGTACTAAAGAAGCAAAAATTATCCTAAATTGGATTTACTATAAAAACAACCTTCCTTGTTTATCAAGAAAATACCAGATAGCTAAACCTTTTCTTTCTTTATGATTAATTAACATATTCTATATATGCTATTTTTAAAAAAAATTTAACAGAGGAAGTAAAATTACAAAAAATCGAGATTTATTTTTTTAAACCAAATATTTTAGTTTTATAAATAGTAATATAAGTTTATAAATAATTTATGATTACATGGATAGCAATTTGGTTATTTTTTTGGATTAGCGGAATGGGCTTACCCAACTATCTTTTTAAAAAATATAAGATTACTTATTATGAAAAATCTTGGCAACATACTCTTTTTTTCATAGTTCTCTCACTAATCCTTTTTGTTGTTTATCAGAACCAGTTCTTTATATATTTTAATGATCTTTCTTTGTACCATTTAATGGTTGTCTTATCCTTATTTATACTATGGCTTTTTGTACCAACTTTTTACAAAAATGATTACTATGCTAAAAAAGAAAGGTTTGGTTATCAGTTGCCAAAATTTTTCGAAATCCTTTTCCAAGATATTTGTTTCTTGGGCGGCTTACTAACCTTTGGGGTTTCTCCAATCATGTTTGGTCTAGTTTTCTTTGTTGTTCATATCCCGGCAGTTTTTCTTCTTCCTAAAAAGTTTTCTTTTTTTCCAATTATTAGCTCGTTTATTGGTGGGTTAGTCTTAGCATATTTGCAATCTAAAGGAATATTAGGTTTTTTAGTTGCATTCTTTATACATTTATCATTTTGGGGCATATTCCATTATTCTTTTTCAAAAAAGGATTTTTTAGGAATAACTCCTTTAAAAAGATAGTCATTACAAAGTAAATATGTCATATCTGCTCCACGTCATGAGGTTTAGATTCTATTAGTGAACTCTGGGTAATCTGGATAAATTCGGCTTTATCCCAAGTTTCGGTAATATTTTTCGCTCCGCAATACGAAAATCCCGAACGGACGCCGCCGAGCAATTGATTTATAAATTCGGTTACGTTTCCCCTATATGGAACGACTGCTTCAACCCCTTCGGCTGCATACTCTTTCAAATCCCTTTTCACTTTTATATCGTTTTTCTGTCGATCATGATTAGCCATGAGGGAGGCCATGCCACGGGTCAATTTAAATTTCCTGTTATCTTTAAAAAACGTTAGGGCCGGCGATTCATCACAACCGGCAAATAATGTTCCGATCATGACGGTTGAGGCGCCAACTGCCAAAGCTTTGACCATATCCCCTGAGTTTCTAATACCTCCATCGGCAATAATTGGAATTTGATATTTTCTGGCCATGGCTGCACATTCAGAAATGGCCGTTAACTGCGGAACACCGGCTCCGGCCACAATTCTGGTAATACACAGGGCCCCCGGACCGATCCCGACTTTAACTGCCGTGGCTCCATTATTAATCAACTCTTCGACCGCCTCAGCGGTGGCCACATTACCGGCAATAATGTCAATTTTGGGAAATTTTTTCTTTAAATCTTTCAGGACTTTAATTAAATAAATAGAATGACCATGAGCAATGTCTATGACAATCACGTCAACTCCAGCCTTAACTAAAGCCTCAGTTCTTTCAATATAATCATCTTTTATTCCGACGGCCGCCCCTACCAACAATCTTTCTTTTTTAACTGCCGCCACCATCTCTGCTTCTTTTTCAATCGTCAAAAACCGGTGAATAATTCCGATTCCCCCTTCGCGGGCTAATGCTTTGGCCATTTCGCCTTCCGTCACCGTATCCATGTTGGCTGAGATTAAAGGAATTTTCAATTTAATATTTTTGGTCAGTTGGGTTGATAAATCAACCTCACTACGGGAAACCAAACTGGTTTTCTGGGGAACTAATAAAACGTCATCGAAGGTCAAACCGATGGACTTGCGTATATTCATAAGATTTCAGTTAATTTTCAATTTATAATTTTCAATTTTCATTGAATTTTCAATGTTTAAATTTTCAAAACTTCAGCAAAAACGAAACACTTAATTTTTTGCGACTTTGGACTTCGCGACTGCGAAGCGGCTCCAACGGAGCAATAAAATTTAGTGTCGAGTTTTAACTCTATAGCTTTTTAAACAAAAATACTTGCTTCTCGTTCTGGACTGACAGAAACAATTTTTACTTTAACTTCTAAATATTTTTCAATAAATTTGACGTATTTTTGACAGTTTTTTGGCAATTTATTAAAGGTTTTTATTTTAGTAATATCTTCTTTCCAGCCGGGAAAACTCTTATAGACTGGAATTAGTTTTGCAAGTTCTAAATATCCACACTGACTAAATTCAATTTTTCGACCATTTAATTTATAACCAACACAAACTTTTATCGAAGATAGTCCGGACAAAATATCAATCTTGGTAATTATAATTCTGTTCACCGATGACAGTTGACATGAAAATTTGACCGCCGGCAAATCAAGCCAGCCAACTCTTCGCGGCCGGCCGGTCGTCGTCCCGTACTCATAACCTCTTTCGCGAATATCATCAGCAGTTTTATCAAATAATTCTGTTGTTAGCGGGCCGCCGCCGACTCTTGAGGTGTAGGCTTTGACCACTCCCCAAATTTCATCAATCTTTTTTGAAGGGATTCCTGATCCGATATTGACACCGCCTTCAATGACGTTTGAAGCTGTCACATAGGGATAAAGACCAAAACTATTATCAAGCATCACTCCATGAGCCCCTTCAAGAAGGATATATTTTTTCTGTTTAATGGCTTTTTGAAATATGGTAAAAGTATCTTTAATCATCGGTCTAATTTTTTCGGCCAACTTTTTGAAAGTTGGTAAATAAGTTTCTATCTTGATTGGGGCGATACCAAAAGCAACTAAAATTTTGTTTTTAATTTCTGTCTGAAACTTAAATTTTTCTATAAATAAAGGCCAGTTTAAAAGTTCATAAATTCTCACACCGTTATAACTGACTTTGTCCGCAAAAACCGGACCAATTCCCCGTTTTGTGGTTCCCAGTTTATTTTTCCCCCGGGCATTTTCATAGGCTACATCTAGTTCTTTGTGATAAGGCATGATCAGGTGGCAACGGGGTGAAATCACTAATTTCTTTTTTAAATTAATGCCCATTTTTTCAAAAACAGCCATCTCTTCCATCAAAACCTCCGGGTCAATGACGACTCCATCGGCGATGACAACTGTTGGTTTTTTTTGAAGAATACCCGAGGGAATCAGATGTAAGGCATATTTTTTTCCGTTAACTACGACCGTATGACCGGCATTATTGCCGCCATGAAAACGGACGACCAGATCAGCATTCCGAGCCATCAAATCAACTATCTTTCCTTTTCCTTCATCGCCCCATTGAGTTCCAATTACGAGTTGAATAGGTTTTTTCACCAGTCATCATTTAACCAAATTTGATAAAATTAGTCAATGGCAATTTTTATAACATTTATATTTTTTATAATCGTTATAATTTTTTTATTCTCCTCCCCCTCACTCTCCCCTATTCCCTATTTTCCTTCCCAACCTGTTGATTTGCCGTTAATTATTAAGGCTCTAAATCTAAAAAATAATCAAACTGTCATTGACCTCGGCGCCGGCGACGGCATTGTCATCTTTAAAGCGGCAAAAAAGGCGTTTCAACAGAAGCTGAATACAAAATTTATCGCCGTCGAAATTAATCCGGTTTTGATTTTAATTCTTCATGTCCGGAGGCTATTCCATAAAAATAAAAAAAATATAAAAGTAATTTATGGAGATATTTTTACAATGGATTTTGACAAACTTTTAACTTTTAACTTTTCACTTTTAACTTTTTATGTTTACATCTCCCCCTGGTTTCTCGAAAAAACAATCTCAAATATCAAAGATCAATCCTTCGATTTCACTCAGGATGACCCTGAGCGAAGTCGAATGGGTCAAATATCAAATTTTTCCGTTATTTCTTACATGTATCCAATCAAGTCGTTAATGAAGACCCAAAAAATCATTCAAGGAAAAAATAAGATTTTTGCTTACCAATAACTTTTTTCCTTCCAACCTCAACATAACCGCGGCGGTTGTGTATCGGATGGCTGGAGCAATCTAATCTTTAATAATTCGAAAAATTTCTTGAGGCCTTTTAACAATGAAGTCGACTCCGTGTTTTTTTAGAATCTCCTGTTTATGAAGTCCCCAGGAAACGCCGATCATTTTAATACCGATTTTTTTACAAGCTTCAACATCACGGATTTCGTCACCGATATAAATCACTTCCGACCTTTGTAAATCAAAATCTTTAAGAAATTTTTCCAGATAGCCCGCTTTTCCGAAAAGATCTGTCTTTCCATGAACAAAGTTAAAAACATTAAGTTTGTTAAATTTTATGAATTTGTCGATATTCTCTTTTCTGTTTGAAGAAATAATTGCCAGTTTATATCCTTCTTTTTTAAGATTAAAAAGAAATTTTTTAATACCGGAAAATAACTTTATATTTTCTATTTCTTTTTCCAGTTCCATCTGCATATTTTTTATCATATCAACAACATATGGAAGTTTGAGCCAGGCTTTTTTAAATCTTCCTTTCAATAATTCCTGATAGCTTTTAGACCTGATTTCGTTGATTATCTGCCTTTCACTGAGATCATTTAATTGTAAGATTTTGGCAATCTCCAAAAATTTCTGGAAACTAAAAGGAAGGGTGTCGGCGATCGTCCCATCAAAATCAAAAATAACAAACTTAATTTTTTTCATAAGATATCAATTATAATTCTATTTATGGACAAAATCATCTCTCTTGATTATTTATTGACTAATTTTTTTGATAAATTAATTCCGCATAATTTTCTTTTTGATTATTTTTTCTCCTTTTTTTCCTTAAAAGGGGCTTCTATTTTCGTCTGGATGGTTATTATTGTTTTGTTGATTATTTTCGAGGAAAAAATTAATAAAAAATTTATTCTTTATTTTCTCGTTGCTCTGGGGATAACGTCAACTGTCGTTTTTGGATTAAAAAATACTGTCCAAAGGGCTCGGCCAACAACAGTCTGCGAAAAAAATTTCTCCTTCCCCTCTGCTCATGCTGCCACCGCTTTTGCCGCTGCAACTGTTTTGACATTCTTTGACAAAAAACGCCGCTGGTTTTATTATTCAATCGCTTTACTAATCGCCTATTCAAGAATCTACCTCGGTTGTCATTATTTTTTGGACGTAGTTGCAGGAGCTGCTCTTGGTTATATAATTAGTCGACTACTTCTATTCGTCCCCGATACATTCCCATCCCACAGGAGAAATTGATAAATCCTGTTTCCGTTGGAGTAAACTCAATAAGATTTTCACCTTCGTTTAAAGCTTTGGAAATGCCAAGACTCGAAACAACAAAGTATCCCTGACAGCCGAAAACATTTTTGCCATTAATTATCCATTTGACCGGAATACCTTTTTTAATAGTAAATTGATTTGGAAAATATCCTCCACTGATAACATCCATGTTAATTATTTGCTTGCCGTTAACTAAATTGGACACATAGGTTAAATTAGTCTTATTGGGCCTATTTGAAAAACCAATTCCATATATTGCTAAAAAGTTAGTGACATAATAGAGACCTAAAATCAAGACCCCGACGGCCACGATTTTCATAAAATATTTATAGAATATATTATTTAATAAGTTTCTCAGGCTTCCAATAAATATTATTGCCGGCGCTGTTCCCAGTGCAAAAACGGCCATTGTTATTGCACTTTGCCAAGGCGAAGCCAAACCCAAAGCATAAACTTGAGTCGCTTGGGTAAATCCACAGGGCAAAAAATAAGTAATTAGCCCAAGAAAGAAGGCTGATTTATGAGGATCTTTTATCAGGCGGTTTTCCAGTTTTCTGAAGATAATTGAGGTTCCTCCAAACGGAATGATTGTGGCAAAAGAAACAATCTTCAGCATATCAAGCCCTAAAAGAATCATAAAAGCTGCCGCTAATAATGTTAAGCCTGTTCCAAATTTAAGATTGGTAATAATAACGCTACCAACTAGTCCAGCAATAAAACCAAATATTGCGTAAGAAATAACTCTTCCTGAATTAAAATAAACTGCTTGTTTTAGATTGTTGGTTTTTCTGTCAATCGTTGATAAAAATAGCGCTCCTGACGTTGCCATGCAGGTTGAGATAGACGCCACTAGACCTAAAAATAAAACAGTTAATAAATTCAAATTGCCGGTAATATTAATAGCCGGAATAATATTAATTTCCTTGGCGATTAAATAGATTAGGATTAAACCGGCCGTGATTAAAATCGCCTCAAAAATCTTTTTGCTCAATGGTTCGTCTTCTTCATTTTTATCCTCCTTATTCCTTATCTCATATCCAAACTGCCGAATTTTCTTATTAACTATTTCCTGATCCAAATGACCGGAAAAATAGACTTCCGCCTCCTGTTTTTGAAAGTTTGATTTAACTTCAGTAACATTTGGCATTTCCTTAAATTTGTCAGTTATCAAAATCTCACACGAAGGACAGTGCATGCCTTTGATGTGAACTGTCTTTTTACTAATTTTAGGCATAGAAAAAATTAAACCATTTTAAGGAAAGTTTTGCAAGAGAAGATATTTTTTATTATAAATTAGCAGTTTTTTCCATTTTTTAAACACTTCATACACAACCCCCCATTACTACAGTTATAATTAGGCAACTGCTGAAAAAGTTTTTCTGTAATTAAATTTTTAATATCATTACCAAAAAATAACATAATAAAAATAGCCAACAATAGTATTCCTCCAATAATTAATTTGATCTTCATATATATCCCTGCAAAGAAAAATAGATAAGATAGACTGACGTTGCCAACATTAACACTCCACCAATTTTTTGAATTAACATCGTATACTTCATTAGTTTTAACTGAAGAATTTTATCAGTGATAATCAAACCAAATATAAAAAACGGAGTGATGAAGCCGATTCCGTAAAAAACAATCATAAAAATCCCGTTAACGATATTTCTTTGAGCGATGATAAATGTCAGTATTGATGCCAGTTGAGGGCCGATACAACCCAAGATGACGCCGCCATGCAGTAAACCGTCAATAAAAGTGTGCCCACCGGTATTCTGTTCCTGCAGATGGGGATATTCCATTTTTACCGCTCCCAACATTGAAAAACCTGATATTAAAGTCACTATGCCGGCGATAAAATAAAGATAACGGTTGACGGAATTGGTAAAAACAAAACCCGTCAGTGAAGCAATTATTCCTAAGGAAATAAAAATAATAAGAATTCCGGAAAAAAAATAAATTACATCAACCAGGGAATTTTTTATTTTATTGAGAATGACCGGTACCATGATAAAAGTACACGGACCAACGATTGACAGAATACCTAAAATAAATGCATATAGATAATTCATCTTATATCTCTATTGAAAATTAATTATTATCCTTCGACTCGTTTTATTCGCTCGGGATGAAGATTAAGTTTATTCAAACCTAATCTTCACTTTTTTCCCTTTAAGATTGTCTTCATTGGCGGGTTTAAGATCTTCATTTTTTAGACAATAACCAGCAACATCGCAAATTACTTTGGCCAAATTTTCTTTGGAGATATATCCATCAACCGTATATTCTTTGGAGTCTTTTTTTGTGGAAAATACAAAACCAGGTGCCAAACTTAATTTATATTTTTGCATAACGTCATCACAGTTTTCCCGGTTATACTTTTCCAGTTTGAAAGCCTGGCCTTCTTTTTGCAAAAGCTCATCCAAATGTTGATCTTCCAAGATACACCAGAAACAGACAGGAGAATAAAAATATTTTATGGTTAACTCGGCTTGAGGATTGCCCGCTTGCTCATCCGGACACTTGGATTCAAGTTTAATTTTTTTCGTAAACTCCGGTTTTAATTGTTGCTTTTTTAACAAAAGTAATTGTTTTTGAGAAATGATTAATTTTTTTTTATTAAAATTTATAGAATTTCTCAAAACAATATTGGCAAAAATAAACAAAGGAACAATTACTAAACCGATTATCAATAAAGAATACTGTTTTTCATCTTTTTCAATAACAATTTTTGGGAAACTCATATTAACAACCCCCTACCTGTTGGGGAATATCTTTTAAAGCGGCCGGTAAATTTGATTTACCGGTTGAAGTAGCCGTTCCACCATCGGTAACTGCCTGTTTTTTTGTAAAAAGACTGGCTAAAGTCACTGTCTGTATTACGGAAACGAAAACTAAAATTGACAAAAGTCCTAAAACAAGCATATTAATATTAAAGCGAAATGTTATCTGTTTATTTTGATTTTTTAATTCATCTGCCATTATTTCTCACCTCCCAACTCATTCATCATCGACTGTTCTGCGCTAATGGTTGATAGTCGATCACTCATCCAGTCATCGACGGAAACTGATTTTGGGTCAGTTCCTTTTGATTGTAGATATGTGGCCACAATCACATAGTGTTTTGGCCACCAGTAACGGTACCATAAAAACAGTTCTTCTTTGATTTTTTTATCATCCCATCCTTGGGTAATAAGATATTTTGTCAGTCCCATGGCGGCAACAGCATGAAGGCAATCTTTAGTATTAATCGGCGCGTTGCAACAAGGATGTGGGAGTAGTCCAAAGACGTCCAGTCTCTTTTTCTGATCGGCCGTCAAGCTGGAGTCGGCAATTTCTTTTTCCATCTCAACCATTTGCTGGCCATTCGTTTGGACATATTTACTTAAAGTAACAGGTTCGCCTTTCCATTTATATGACCTGATTTCGTCTTTATCGGTCGGTAAAATATCAGTTGATGTATTGCCACCAGCCGAACTTGATAGGGTGATTGAACCTGTTGATATAGCATAGATTACCTGGGTTAAAAGAATTTGTTTAACCGCTGTTGCTAAAATTGTAATAATTAAAAGACCTTTGATTAATTTTGATTTGAACATCATAAGATATGATCTTACTCAAATGTTTATGAAGATTTTATGAAGAGAAATGTTTACCAAAAAAGGGGCGATTTGAAAATCGCCCCTACAAAAAATCAATAATTACTTTTTTGCAAAATAATTATACAAATTGGCAAAAAGATAGCCGACTATCCAGGTGCCGATTGTTGAGGTTGCCAGTCCCAGAACAAATGAGCCCAGTGATAGATTCAATTCAGAAATTTGGGTTAATTGAATACCATGGAACCACGACTGGGCAATCGTCATTGATAGATCTGGAAAAAGGGCCACACCAAATCGGCAGACAACATAGACTATGGCAACGGTTACGGCCGCCGCATTGGCTGTCGCTTTTGGATCGTGTTTCATATTTTTCACCTCCTTTCGCTATAATTCCCAACGAAATATTCGTTCAGGAATATCGGAAACATTTCTAATTATAAGTTTAACAAACTCTGTTTTCGATAAGACTTCATTAAAAGTCAAGATTCCATTATAATGATGTCCGCCCGGAGCGGTTCCTTCCCAAATAGACTGATCAAAGACTCTCCCCTTTTGATCAACAAGCGAATTTATCTGAGTTACATCAAATGCTAAATCCACTGAGTGAGTCTCAAACACAATGTTAAAACTTGGTTTTTCCCCAACCGCTAATGTTTTTGGCGTGACAATGATTTTTACGTTTTCACCATCGTTTTCCTGGGAAATAAACTTATCCTGCGCTTGAGTTTTTATCGTAGAAAGTTCTTTTTTATCTTGTGGCTTAAGGACGCCAAAACCAACCATTATTAAAACAATTAAAGAAATCTTTAGCAATATTTTATTTAATCTGGTCATAGTGGCTTTTGATTTTTTTAATTTGTCGTAACATGTATAAAATCCCCAGTAGGTTCATCACTATCCCAAAGACAATGATGGGAATTTGATACCGAGTCAGGAAAACAGCAAAAGCGGAAAATCCGATGATAGGCAAAATTTTGCTTAGATGATGAGCACAGCAGACAATCATTGAAGCGCTTGAAGTACCGGTTGAAACAGAGGTGACGGCGCCGGCGTTGTTAATTGTTCGATTATCTTTGATAAGTCTTTTTAGGTAAGTAAACAGGCCAACCTGGGTACCAAAGCCTAATGATAAAGTAATCATCCAATATCATAACTGTTTAAACTGTGATACGGTTGCAGACAAGCTGGCCGAGGAAATAGTCATCACCAAAAAATAAAAAATCAGCAAAGAGAAACCAGCTATTAAACTATTTCTTATTTCTTTTCTCATAATTCAATTATATTTAGATTTCATTAAGATTTTATTAAGATTGATAAGTCAATCTAAAACAAAAAATTCCCTTGACAATTTCAAAAATAATTACTGTATAATCAGGAAATGGTAAAAAAACAAGACTCTTTCAATTACGAAATTAAGTTTTCAAAAAAACTACTTATAGTCGTTTTTGTTTTAGTTTTGGTTCTGGGTTTAGTCTATTTTTTAAGAAGATACTTAATCGCTGCTACTGTTAACGGTAAATCTGTTAGCCGATTAGCCGTTTTGAAAAAATTGGAAAAACAAGGCGGTAAAAAAATTCTTGAAACAATGATTACCGAAGCCATTATTCAACAAGAAGCGGAAAAAAGAAAGATTGTCATTAGCCAAAAAGACGTTGATGCCGAAATGAAAAAAATAGAGGCAAATGTAACTTCTCAAGGATCAACGCTTGACCAGGCCCTGCAAAACCAAGGAATGACAAAAAACGATCTAACAAAAGAAATAAAGATCCAGCTGATGCTCCAGAAAATGGCGGGAAATGATATTAAGATATCAGATAAAGAAATTGATGATTTTATCAGCGCCAACAAAAATCAACAGGGCTTTGATCGGGAAATTCCAAGGGAACAAGCGGTTTCTCAACTAAAACAACAAAAATCGCAACAGAAGATACAGAGTTTTCTATCTGATTTGAAAACGAAGGCAAAAATAACCTACTTTGTAAATTATTAATGCGCAAAAAATAGTCTTTAGTTTTATTTGACAACAAATTTTACTTCGGAGGTGGAATTAAAAAAAGATTAATTCGTATATTTAAGAGAGAATTTGTATAATTTTCTTGTGTTTAAAAAATTTGATAACATAAGTAAAATTGCTCTCATCAACTTCTTTTCTACTCTCTATTTTTATCTTCCTATCTTGACTATTTATTACCAGCAAAGAAACCTCAACTTTGTTCAGATTAACTCATTATTGGGGATTATCACTGCTTCGATTTTTTTCGCAGAAATCCCAACAGGGCTCCTTGCTGACAAATTTGGAAGAAAAATATCTATGGTTCTTGCCTTATTATTTCAACTATTCGGTGAAATTTTTTTCTTATTTGCTACCAATTATTTGCATTTTATCTTGATATCTATCATTGCAGGAATTGGATTTGCCTTCCAATCAGGATGTTCACAAGCATTAGTATATGATTCATTAAAAGAAGAAGGTAAAGAAAAGGAGATGAAAAAAACTGCTGGACTTATTGGAGCTTTTTATCAAGCTGGTCACTTAGTTGGAGCATTCGCAAGTAGCTTCATTATTTTCCAGCTAACGAAACCAAGAATTACGCTTGCAATTATTATGACGATAGTAAGTGTTGGCATTGCTTTTTTGATAACGTTTCTTCTGAAAGAACCACAAAGCACCTATCGTCATTCTGAAAAAAATCCAATAGAATTACTAAAACAATCATTTTCAATTATGAAAAATAACCTTTCTTTAAGAAGAATCATTCTTTTAGGTCTTGTCACAACACCGTTTGTTGGTTATTTACGTAATTTTCAACCACCTTATTTCCAACTATCTCATATCCCAACTATGTGGTTAGGTATTTCATTAGGTATTGCTGGAATACTAGCGATGCTTATGAGTAAGTATGGGTATAAACTCGAAAAAGTGTTAGGAGTAAACGCGCTATTTATTGGGACATTATTTCCAGGTATTTTTTATATTTTTATGTCTTTTATTTTTTCTCCTTTTATCTCTGGTATCCTTTTCATCATTAATTATGGATCAATGAGTTTGCAGGAGCCATTCTTTGCAGATTATTACAATATTCATATCAAAAGTGAAAATAGGGCGACGACGTTATCAGCTATCAACATGTTTTCAAGCATTTATATTGCATTAATGGGGCTTGTTATTGGGAGTATTGCTGATGTTTCATTATCATATACTTTTTTATTTATGGCAATTCTTATTATCGTTGGTTCTTTCTTATTTAAAATCAACAAAAGCCACGTAGAAATTATGGCTAAACCTGAGTGATGTACTTAAAAGAATCAATTTCATACAATCTGCGAGGTTGTACGGCAAAAACTGTTTTGTTTTTCTGTTAAGATAAAAATATTATGCTTGTTTTTATTGACGACTCCGGCGATCCGGGGTTTAAATTAGAAAAAGGTTCATCGGCTATCTTTGTTATCTCTTGTGTGATATTTGACGATGAATTAGAAGCAGAAAAAACTGCGGTTGCCATTAAAGAACTTCGACGCGATCTTAAGTTTCCCGATGAGGTTGAGTTTAAGTTTAGTAAATCAAGAAAAATAATTAGGGAAAAATTTTTAAAAAAGATAAATCCTTTTCAGTTCAAAATCCGTAGTCTTGTTATTAAGAAATCTCTTATCCGAAGTGAAGAATTAAAAAACAACAAGAATTCTTTTTATAGTTATGTGATTAAATCGCTTTTAAAATACAGCAATAATTCAATAATTGAAGCAAAAGTCAGAATTGATGGAAGCGGTGATAGAAGGTTCAGAAGAAACTTTCTTACTTATTTAAGAAAACAATTGAATACTAATCACAAAAAAATCATGAAAAATTGTCAATTAATCGATTCAAAATCCAACGTTTTAATTCAAATGGTTGATATGGTGGCTGGCTCAATTAGAAGATTTTACGATGAAGAAAAAACTGACAGATTTGTTTATAAACAAATAATTAAAAAACACATCCAGGATGAGTGGAAATTCCGCTAACAAAAAAAGACCCGTTTTCAGGGTCTTATCCAACCACGTTCCTAGACTAGTTGTCCTAGCCACGTCACCGTCCGGTGACAGTTCAGAATACAGGTTTTTGTAATTTTATTATACACCAACTTATATTAATAATTGTACTATTGATTGATCTTTCAATCCTTTTTCCTACTTGACAAAAAATATTACATCAGTTGAATTGTTTTAAAAAGTTTTCTTTTTATAATCTAAATAGATTTTGCCGAATTTTTTTTCCATCTCCCTCTCTTCCTGTCTCGCCAAAATAAAATAACGGATAATCAAAATTGGCGCCATGATCAAAGTAATCAATGTTGGCCATTGGAGCAGAAAGCCGATGATGATTGCTATAAATCCGGCATATTGAGGGTGGCGAATATATTTGTAGACACCAGTTGTAGCTAAAACCTCTTTTTTCTGGGCTTTATATAAAATTTCCCAAGCGCTAGATATGACAATAAACCCGCTAACAATCAAGCCATTGCTGACAAGATGCAACCAGTTAAAATGCGGATCACCGCCTAAATTAAGAATTTTATTTAAGATGTGGCCGGAATCATGGGAAAAATCAATATTAAGAAATTTATTGCCGAAAAAAGAAGTCAGAAGATAGATTGTCAAGGGAAATCCATACATTTCGGCAAAAAGAGCAACAATAAAGGCAGAAAACATTTTATAAGTTCGCCAGTCGGTTTTTGTACGTGGACGAAAGACAGATTTCAAGAAAAACAAAAAAAGAACAACACTTATGACAACAAGGAACCAATTACCGTATTCATATTTCATATTTCGATTTCACTCAATATGACCCTGAGCCTAGTCGTACTTCGATTCCACTCAGTACGACCCTGAGTGTTAATCGAACGGGTCGAAGGGTCATAAGACAAGAATTTTATCGATAAATTTTTCCCGGTCAAGATGTCCGGTCGAAAATAATTTACCGTTAATGATTATTCCCGGATTGGACATAACCGAATGTTCAACTGCCAATTCCAGTCCTTTTAAACTAGTAATGTTAATCTCCTCAAATTGTAGTTTAAGATAAGGAAATTTATTTTTAACCTCGTTGATTATTTGTTTGGCATTTTCGCAATCACCACATCCCTCGGCGGTAAGAAATTGAAGATAAATAGTTTTATTAACCTTGTGATTTACCATTATTAAATTCTTGAATGTGTTGTAACAGGACATTGGTCGGAACATTCATATTGGGGAAATCAGATGAAGCGTGAATTTTGCCTTGAGGGTCAATATGAACATAAGTATGGCCGGCCCGATCATCGTGCATGGATGAAGGCGTTCCTAAAGCCTTATACGCTTTGGTCACCTTTCGGTCGGCATCAATAAGAATTGGCGTAATAATTTTTTCTTCCTGTAAAATCGGGTCCCAGGTCTTTTGATCATCAACACTTATGGGAATAATCACCGTATCAAGATTGTCAAACTCTTGCTTGAACCGCTCTAATTTAGAGACTTCCTGCCAGCAAGGCGCACACATTACTCCTTCGTTAAAAAAAAGAAAAATATTTTTTCCTTTATAATCGGATAGTGAAATTGTTCTTCCAGTGGTTGAAGGTAGGCTAAAATTAGGAGCTACTGTTCCAGGAGCGAGCGGTTCAAATTTTTTATTTCCTCCTCCACCTCCACCATGATGATCAGCCATTGGATCAGCGGCTGTTTGTTTATTATCTGTTTTCACTTGATTTTTATTGCTGGCTATCGAATACCCGACCACAACCGTCGCAATAATAAGAATAATGAGGATATAAGTTAATACTTTATCTTTCGATACCGTAAAGATAACTTGGTCTGGTTCAACGATATTTTTCATACTTCTATTTATATACCTTTGATAATTAAGATTTTATTAAGACTACCGGGATTTTCCTTTAATAAACAAGCCCAGACCAATCAATATAATGATTAAAAGAAATATCCAATCCGGCACACCGCTGGTGAAACTTAAAATTTTTCTTTGTATTAAAGTCATCGTCGCTACCAACCGTGTTTGTGAAGGAGTGACCGATGTTATTTGATTGGTGGTCGCCAAATAAAGAATATAGATACCTAGACTTAAAAAAACAACACCGGTAATAAGATTAGTCGAATGAATCATTAACTGTTTACCCAAAAGCTTGAACCGGAAAGTAATCCCTCTGACTAATCTACTTTCCGAAAAGTTAAAGCTTTCCCAAAAAAAAGCCAGAACGAAAAGAGGAAAAACCATGCCAAAGACATAGATCAAAGACAATATTAAAGCTTGAAACAGGCCGCCGGATAAAGCTGTTAACGTCAGCACTCCAGCCAAAACTGGAGCACAACATGAAGAGGCCAAACCGGAAAATAATCCCAGTCCGAAGACGGAAAAGACGTCGTGTTTCTTCAAAAGCGGGGCGGTTTTGAAAGGAGGGTTAAATTTTTTTCCGGAAAAAGAAAGAAGCGCCAACAAAATCATAAAGATTCCGCCTAAATAAAAAACCTGGGTGTGATAACTTTTAAAAAAAGAACTCAAAAAAGAAATTCCCAGGCCGATTGGCACAAGTATGGCGGCAACGCCTAAGAAAAAAACAAAGGTCATCAAAAGGATTGCCTTCTTTTGTTTAAAAGTGTAGGCAAAATAGGCCGGGAGCATAAAAGTTATACAACAAGGGGCAAACAGAGCCAGCATTCCGCCTAAGAAAGAAGCAATAATTGAAGTTTCAAATAAAATATTCATTTAATGACAGCTTTTTTTTGAATTCTTATTATTATCGTTACCGTGATTTCTCATCATAAATACATGGATGAGAGGACATAGTAAAAAGATTAGATAGGGAAAAATATTCTTTATCAAATCCATATTAAGCCAAGAATACTATATCGCTTATTAAGAAATTATGAAGGAACAAGAGGTAAAGTGATTATAAAAACAGTTCCCTCGCCTATTTCGCTTTTTACTTCTATATCTCCTCTATGGGAATTAACTATGGCTTTGGCAATCGCTAATCCTAGTCCTGACCCGAGAATTTTTTCCCTGGCTGATCCCCGATAAAAACGGTCAAAAATATGAATAATGTCTTTTTTGGATATTCCGATTCCATTGTCTTTTATTTCTAAAATCACCTGATATTTATTCTTTTTAAGAATAATACTAACTTTACCTTTGTGGGGAGAATACTTTATTGCATTATCAATAATATTTAAGATTGCCCGTCCCAACTTTTCTTTAAAACCAACAATGATGATGTTTTTGTCAAAGGCTCCTGAGACTTTAATATTTTTCTTTAATGCCATTTTCTCGGTCAGCTCAAATAATTCTTCCATTAACTTACTGAGATCAAATGATACGGAATTTTTTTGTTCCATTGGTGTCTCTGACCAAGCTAGATCAAGAACATTTTTTAAGGTCGTTGAGACACGATGAGTTTCGGAAACTGCTTCTTTAAGCGTCCGGCGATATTCATCTTCGGTTCTTTTATGATTCAAGGCAATTTCAAGAGTGCTTCGTAACGTTGACAAAGGTGTTTTTAGTTCATGAGCGACATCGGCAATAAACTGTTGTTCACGCTTAAAAGCTAAATGCAGGCGATCAAGCAGTTGATTAAAAGCCTGTGCCAGTTCACCAATTTCATCGCGACTGTCAACTCCGTCAATTCTCTCATCAAGATTTTTACTGGAAATCATTCGCATCCGCGAGGACAGATAGGTAAGCGACTCGGTGATTTTATAGATAATAATAAAACCTAATAGAGCCAAAGTTAAAAAAAGAAGTGAGATAAAATAAAAACCGTTTTTAAAAGCAAACACATGGACAACCAAAACTATAAATATTGCTAATATTGCCAGGCTGCCTATATACCAAAAAAAAAGTTTTTTTATTAAACTGTCAACTGGTTTTTTCATCTTTATCTTTACCAATTCTATAACCAACTCCGTGAATCGTATGGATTAATTTATTTTTAAGTCCGAAATCGACTTTCTTCCTTAAAGTGGCCACAAAAACATCGACGACATTGGATAAAGCGTCGAAGTTATAGTCCCAGACATGCTCGGTAATTTGGGTCCGAGTAACTACCTCATTTTGATGTCTTAGTAAAAATTCAAGAATAGAAAATTCTTTTGGAGTTAAAAAAATTGTTTTATTGCCTCTTTTAGCGGTATGTTTAACCGGATCAACTTCAAGATCATCGACCTGAAGAGTGGTTTGCGTTTGGTTGTGGCTGCGGCGAAGAAGGGCTTGAAGACGGGCTTTTAATTCTGTAAAAGCAAATGGTTTAGTAAGGTAGTCGTCGGCGCCAACATTTAAACCCTCCACTTTATCTTTTACAGTGGTTTTGGCGGTTAATATAAGAATAGGTGTGATAATTTTTTTACTTCTCAAGCTCCGGCAAACATCTAATCCGTTGATTTTAGGCAGCATAACATCAAGAATGATCAGGTCATAACTTTCTGATTCGGCTAAATACTGCCCTTCTTCTCCGTCAAATGCCTGATCAACGGCAAACCCTTCTTCAATCAATCCTTTTCTAACAATATTAGATAGTTTTCGCTCATCTTCAATGATAAGAACTCTCATAGGATGAATAATAATAAAGTTGACATTAAGATATTATTAAGTTTTGGTTAATTATATATCTTAATCAAAATTTAATAAGTTAATTGTTAATATTCTTGTATGGAGGACAAATTTTCAAAGTTTTCTTTGTATATTTTTATATTTGGGGTAATTGCAGCCCTTTATATTTTAATCAATTCTCTTCTTCATACCTCAATTGGTTTAAAGATAATTAATAAGCCTCTTCCTGCATCAAAGATGATGGGGCCAAATGCTGATTTTTAAGGAAGAAGAAGCCCTCCTTTATAACCGGGAATCCACCAGGGAATAAAGACGTAGATCGTAAACGCCAGACCAAAGAGAAAAGAAAAAGTTATGTAGAAAATAATGAGAATCATCCAATCACTAATTGTCTTACATCCTTTTTGATCACAGTGCTTACTGTAACGGTTATATATGAGAAAAGATAAAACACCTAATATGAGAAGTGGAATAAGATAGATTTTTTTATCTCCTTCTTGGCGAATTAACAGTAGATAACCGGAAGTGGCCAGAAAAATAATCAAGCCACCGCAACAAACAATATGGAACAAAAGAAACGGTATTATTGACCCGATAAACTTTTTCATTTTACTTCTTTTTTCCGCCACCGCAACAACCTTCGCGTTTCATAGGTTTATATTTTTTTCCTCTTCAATAAAAGAGAATTTGTAACTACTGAAATGCTAGAAACTGCCATCGCTCCTGACGCTAAAATCGGACTGATGAGACCAATCATGGCCACCGGTATCAAAATCACATTATACGCGAAAGCCCAAAATAAATTAAGCTTGATTGTTTTCATCGTTTGTTTGGAAAGTTTTATTGCCGAGACTACCGACATCAAGTTTTTATTAACCAATGTAATTCCGGCCGCTTCAATAGCAACATCCGTCCCCGACCCCATAGCAATACCAACATCAGCTGCGGCCAAAGCCGGTGCGTCATTAATACCATCGCCTACAAATGCGACTACGCCGCTTAATTCTTTTACTTTCTTTTCTTTCTCTGCCGGCAAAACTTCAGCTAAAACATTTTCTTTTTTAATTCCCAGCTGCTTGGCAATGGCAGCAGCCGTTTGTTTGTTGTCACCGGTAATCATATAAACCTCAATGTTCATTTTTTGTAAAGACCTAACCGCTTCAACAGCCGTTTCTTTAATCGTATCGGCAATCGCGATTAAACCGGTTAATTTATTTTCAATATAAATATAGACAACGGTTTTGCCTTGATCTTTTAGGCTTTCACCAGCAGAATATGAATCAGGGCCTAACAATTTGCCTACATAAATTTTTTTTCCATTAATGTTTCCTTCAACCCCTTTGCCTGTTAGCGATTTAAATTGAGTAACTTTTGATAATTTTATTCCTTCTTTTTCCGCTTTTTTAACAATCGCCTCACCTAACGGATGCTCGGAATGTTTCTCAACAGAGGCGGCAATTATTAAAAGTGAAGATATTAAATTTTTTTCGGTTTGCTGTTTTCCGATAAAAAATTTCGATATCGAGCTTTTATTTATTAGAATAATATCGGTAACTTCGGGTTGCCCTTTTGTCAATGTTCCTGTTTTATCAAAAATAATTGTCTTGACTTTATGTGCTGTCTCCAAGCTCTCAGCGTCTTTAATTAATATTCCATGCTGGGCCCCGATCCCGGTCCCGACCATAATGGCCGTTGGGGTTGCCAGTCCCATAGCGCAAGGACAGGCAATGATCAATACGGCAATCGAGTTTAACATCGCAAAAATAAAAGCCGGTGAAGGACCAAAAACATACCAACCAACAAATGTTGCGATTGCCAACATAATGACGATGGGAACAAAGTAAGAAGAAATAATATCGGCCAGTCTTTGGATTGGGGCTTTGCTTCCCTGCGCTTCCTCGACCAACTTTATGATTTGTGCCAACATTGTGTCTTTACCGACTTTTGTAGCTTTATAAAGAAAAGATCCTGATTTATTCATCGTTGCCCCAATTACAGTATCCCCTTTATATTTTGAAGACGGCATACTTTCTCCCGTCACCATTGATTCATCAATTGCCGATTCTCCTTCAACAATTAATCCGTCAACAGGTATTTTTTCACCAGGACGAACGCGGATTAAATCGCCAGCAACAACCTCATCAATTGCAATATCAATTTCTTTTTTATTTCGAATTACTCTGGCCGTTTTTGCTTGAAGGCCGATTAATTTTTTAATCGCTTCTCCGGTTCCGGCCTTGGCTTGAGCTTCCAAGAACCGGCCCAACAAAATCAAACCAATAATAACGGTTGAGACGTCAAAATACGGTTCGGTTTTTAAATTTAGTCTTTCAAAAAAACCAGGAAAAAATACTACTGCGGTAGAATAAAGATAAGCTACCGTTGTTCCAATCACAACCAAAGTGTCCATATTGGCGAGACGGTGTCTTAAAGACGAAATCGCCGCTTTGTAAAAATCATATGCTCCCCAAAACTGGACAATTGACGCCAAGAAAAAATGATATAGCATGTTTTTTACGATATCTGGAGCCGTATTCATCAGTCCCGGAAAGCTTCCCCAAACAATAAAGCCTGACAGAAATAAACTGACAATAACTTTGATTTTCAGATCTTTCAGTTCTCTTATTTTTTCCGTTTTTATTTTATCATCTAAGCTTTTCTTTCCTCTTAACTCATAACCCCTAACTCCTAACTCCTCATCAAACATCGCCTGATAACCAACCGATGCCACCGCATCAATTATTTTATTTTTCTCGACCGGAGTATCCGAAGTCAGAGTGGCTTTCCCCGTTGTTAAATTAACCACCGCATTGGTAACCCCGAGAATTGCTTTCAGCGCTTTCTCATTGGAATAAACACACGAGGCACAATGCATTCCTTTTATGGCAAAAGTTTGTTTATTCATATTACAATTATTTTCCCGTGAAACATCCCCATCGCACAGGAAAAATCAAAAGTTCCTTTTTTATCGGGGGTAATTTCTATGGCCACTTTTTCGTTTAAAGGCAGTGATTTTTTAATTTTAAAATCTGCTAAAATTACTTCTTCCAGACAACTGTTGCTGTCTCTTCTTTCAAAAACTAATTTTGTGGTTTTTCCGTATGGAATGGAAATTCTATCTGGTTTATAACCACCATCAACCAAAATCTCAACTGTTCCCTCTGCTTGAACTGTATTTATTTTTTTCATAAAAAAGAACCAATAAGTAAATATAATTGACAACAATCCAAAAATTGAAACTAAAATTTTGTCCATATTAAACTCCACAACCTCCGCCTTGCTTTGGCGGTTGTTCAATAATTCCTTTGTCAGCCAGCCACTTTTTCACTGTCGACCAGCCGGAAGCTGATGAATAATCTTTTCCCAAAATTATTTGCGCCGGGACGTCGCTAAACTTTTTTCCTTCCTTATTTTTAAAGTATAATGCTAAGTCATAATAATTACTGGGAAACCAAAAAGCATTATAATATTTAGCTGCTTCAAACATCTGATTTTCCGTAGCATTATTTCCCGCCATCAACTGTAACACGGCCAATAATGCCATACCGTGATTGCAGTCCGGAAAAGCAGTTGAGTTATTACAGCAAGGACGATAAATATTTGAGGCTATTTTTTCCACTAAATTTTCCTGTTCTGAAGTCATTGGAATTAAATCAGATTTGGCATAATAGTCCATCGGTTGAGTCTTGGAAAGTGACCAACCGCCGGTTGAAGCAAAATTACCAGCGTCCCCGTATTTAGTCATCTCTCCTTCCGTCAAAATTTTTGTTTTATTTCCAAGGCCGGCGGCCCAAAAGAAATTAAGGAGGAAATAAGAGTTATCCCGATCAATTTTTATTTTTTTATTTGATCCTTTGGTCAAAATTTCCAATTGCTCCTTAGTTAACGGTTGAGCGCTCTTTTCATATGTCTGTTTAAACTTATCCAGATCAATCACTCCCGACTCAATCATTTTTGGACCTAAATCCCCGTATCTTACATTAATCTCAAAGCCTTTTTGCGGATTAATTTCATCAAAGAGATTTGCCGTTTCTTTCTTTGCGACCGCTTCTTTGCTTTTTAAGGCTAATTTATTAAGCTCAGGCTTTAATACATAAGCTAAAGCCAAAACATTTAACCCCAAGCTCACACTCAAAACAATAAGCCAAAGATTTTTGGCTGTTTTTTTTGTTCTTTTCATTTTTTTTTGATTAATTTATAAAAAACTAATAATATAAGAGAAAAAATAATAATATCAATCATTGGATTTTGGAAATACTTTGAGATATTAAAAACCATCAGCCGTAAAGGCTTAGTATAAGCTTCCATCTGATACATCTGGATCTTATTATAATAGTTAAAAATAATAATAAAAACTCCGGAGATGATAAAAATTCCTGCTCCTAAAGCCTGAAAAACTTTGTAGATTTTTTGCCGATTAGAACCGGAAATTTTATTGGTTAGTTTTTTATAAAAAAGAGACAGAACAAAAAGTGGAAAAACTATCCCCAGTACATAAGCTAAAGAGACAATTAAGGCCTGAAATAAAGTCGGTGATAAACTGGTCAGAGTGACGGCGGCAAACAAAACCGGCGCGCAACAGGAAGAAGAAAGCCCTGACATTACCCCTAGACTAAAAACGGAAATAACATTGACGTCTTTTCCTAAATTACTTTTTTGCTTAAAAAGTTGGGGGAAATGAAAGATTGGTTTAATCGTCATAAATCCCATAAAAATCAAAAACAACCCTCCAAAATAATAAATTTGTTTATGCCAACTATCAAAAAAGAAGATAAAAAACCTAAATCCCAAAGCGACCGGAATTAAGATCATCGATAAACCCAGAGCAAATACCAAGGTATAAAACATTACTTTTGTTCCGCTTTTGAAAACCGTTCCTAAATAAGAAGGAAATAGAAATGTGATACAGCATGGCGCAAACAAAGCCAAGACTCCGGCCAAAAACGAAGCGGTCAAGGAAATTCCAAAAAAAAAGTTGTTGTTCATGTTGTTTTAAAAAAGCGAAGACACCTGTTTTTGAGACAATCGCCAGGGGCCCCTTTGGGGTGTGGCGGTCGAAAAAACACGGTGTCGAGCTTTTTAGTTTACAGTTGCTTTAACTTTAAATACTAACTTTGGATTATCAGGATCATTGGTATTGACATAAACTTCCCGCTCAACTGCCCCATAAACCGGCATAATCGAAGGCCTGTAAGTTACTTTTATGACGGCTTCTTTTCCCGGTAGTACTTCTCCGGCAAAATCTGATACATTATGCATCCCAAAAATATCGGACTCCTTGCCATTAATTACAACCTGAGCAAAAGCGCAGTTACAACTTGAGGAAACGTTGCTTAGCTGTAAAGGTTTTTGACCAATATTTTTTATCTTGAAGTTGGCTGATTTATCCTCAGAAACCTTCATCTTCCCCAAATCGGCAGAAATGATTTTCGCTTCTACCTTTGGCCTTTCTTTGTCCGAGACCGAATAGGAAATAATCTGTGGTTGGGGTTTTTGTCCACCCACTAACATAAAATACGAACCACCAATAACAACGATGGAAAAAATAACTATCCCAATGATTAAAATTTTTGAATTCATATTATTTCCTCTTAAATACCTCTATCACTTCTTTAACTTTTTCATCAATATTTTTATTTGACGCCATCGATTCCCTGACACAGGTTTTCAGGTGGTTTTCCAAAATTAATTCGTCAACGCGACTCAGAGCGCTTTGAACTGCCTGGGATTGCTGAATAACGTCTAAACAATATTCCTCTTTCTCAACCATATCTATCACTTTCTCTAAATGCCCTTTGGCAATTTTCATTCGATGTAATAGTTTTTTCTTGTGATCGTTCATAAGTCCTCCCCCCCAGGATACAGAAAATGAAAAAATTTGTCAAGAAGAAGAAAAAAAGAAATTAACGACCAATGATAGATTTTAATAATTTAGTAATGAGATCTCCTATTGTTCCTTTGCCTATTGGAATTGTAGAAAGTTTATATGCACCAAATGCCAAAGCACCAACCAAAACAATATCTTTGATAAGTAATCCTAAGCTTGATTTCACACCGACAAACATCACTGATTCTGCTGGAACATAATACTTATTTTTATTATCATCGGCAATAACAACCATGTCCTTATCTTCTATTTGTTCTATTTTGTAGGCTCCAAGAAGCATCTTTTTCTGTAAGGTAACAAAGTTTTCATCTCTTTTCCATCGGGAAAAACCATTTGCTCTTGAATAATGATAGCACGGTACATTATCATCCATAACAACAACATAACTATTGGCTTGATTTTTTTCTGCTCCTTCCATTTGAATATTTATCGGTAGCTTGATTTTTTCTAATCCCAGATAATTATTTAAATTATAATAGTTAATATCGGTATCCATTAATCCTAATATCATCGCCGCTGCATCAATTGGTTTTAATAAAGCAAACTGGGAAATATCGGTATAACCTTGTTTAATATGATCCCTGACCGTATCGGTAACGTCCAATACCCCGTATGGATTATTACCGCTGAAAAGATACCATCGATTTTTTGCTTGTTGTTTAATAGGGGTTTTTTCAAACCAGGCTCCGGGCTTAATTTCTATCAGGCTTTGATTTGGTCCGTTTTGAATAACGGCACCGGAGAAAATTCTGTTTTGTTCAGAATCATAGAATAATCTGACATTATCATCCGCAAGTTCAGATATTGATCTTTGATCAATATTCCATCCGTCACCGAATCTTGATTTTTCCCAATATTTCAAATCAATATCTAAATTATTGGTCGTTTTGAATTGGTGAAAAAAATCATTATTTGCTCCGTTATTTAATAACCCGTTTTCATCAATAGATTCATCTATATATCTGGTTGTTTCTCCGGGAATGACAATTTTTTGCGGAGTATCAAGATACATATCGTCGGCCGAATAACCTGCCGCCAATACCCACTTTATTTCTGATCCTTTTATAATCTTAAATTTAATCAGACGTGGCACTTCAAAAGGCAGATGAATATTTCTTTCGGCGATCCGCGTCATTAGATCTTGACGATTAGGATCATTTGATTGATTACTGATGGTATCTTTTGGGGCTAATATTGAAAAATTACCGTTTTGTCTTGCAATGCCGACTAATTGTGCAAGATCCGTCTGATCACTTTCTAATAATATTCTAAACGCGCCTATTATATCTATTGCCATATCCATATTCATTGGAATATTGGAATCATAAAACTTAGTAAAAAAATCAATCCATTTATTTTGATCGCCCGTATATCCATTGGCATTAACCGGTAGATCAAAAGTTTTATTATATTCCCGCAAAAATTTTGATCTCGACTCAGAAGTTGCATCAGTTGATAAAAATTCCGAATAAAATTTGGTATAAAAGGTTTCGTCTAAATTCTGACTTAAATATGGACTCATTACTCCAGCTAAATTGTTTATAAAATCAGGAGAGCCGGGCAGCATAATCGGTTCAAATGTCTTGGTGTTGATATTTAATTTTTCAACTACAATGCTTCCCTTAAACGCACCTTGTAAAATACCATTTAATGTTACGTTTCCTCTGGTTGCCTGATAGACTGATCCTGTCTCGCCGTTAACAACAATTTTTGACTCTCCGGAATCGATCCGGTCTACCCAGCACGGGTTATCTTCTTTTTCTTCCATAACTAATAAAAGGCTCGTTTGTAAATTCATTATTCCTCCCGATCTGCCAATCAAAACCTGAGTCATTAATTTATTATCTTTTGTTTTTGTTGTTTTTATTGTTGGTGATAATATATTAAAATTCGGGATTGATCCTCCCCGATAGTTTACTGCATTGGAAGGGGTTGAATTTGAATCAGTTATCTTTTTTAAAGCCTTTAAAGTTTTTTCAATATGTTCAGGAAGTTTGCTATTAATTGAACTTAATTTATCAATTGACCGTGTTTGTCCTTCGTAAATAATAGTTTTTATATCGTTATTTCCTTTTCTTTGTCCTTCTTTCATTCGTTGAAATGAGTTTTCCAAAGCTCTTGCTGTTCTAGGTAAAGAAATCGAGGGTAAAAATAAACCCAATAATCCTGCACCTGATAATTTCAAAAAATCTCTTCGTGATAATGCATCTTCACTTATCATACGAGGATATTATAGGTTTAAAAGAAGAAAAAATCAACCTACTTCTCCACCCCGTAGAATTTGACTCTATCACCGCGGAACATCAGATCCATTTCTCCGGTTGGGCCGTTGCGGTGTTTGGCAATGTAGAGTTTGACTAATTTTTTGTTCTGATCCAAAATATCTTCCGATTCCTGTTCAAGGTAAAGAAACATGACCACGTCCGCATCCTGTTCAATGGCACCTGATTCTCTTAGATCGGCCAGTTGAGGCTTGCGGGTACCCCGTTGTTCAACCGCCCGTGATAATTGGGAAATTGCCAGGACGGGAATTTTCAATTCACGAGCCAAGTTTTTTAAGTTTTGGGAAACAAAAGAAACTTCGTTGACTCGGGAGTCAAAACGACGGCCGGCATCAAC
>ERZ1292633.651-Hain-H41-02um-R1-651-length-39457-cov-7_pt1 | contig 39457 bp, 26 predicted proteins | sample MGYA00564406_ERZ1292633 | MGnify/ENA primary metagenome ERZ1292633 (study PRJEB36523, sample SAMEA6512639) | groundwater metagenome | collected 2019-01-08 | study: AquaDiva: Metagenomics assemblies of 32 groundwater samples
CCCCCCCCCCCCCCCCCCCGCCCCCCCCCCCCCCAAGGGGCGGCGACACTAGACGATGGGTGCGCGGTCGCACTGAGTGGATGCTGAGCGGAGGAGATCAAATAAAGGGGCCGTGTTCACCGATTCTACTCGGCCGTCGTCGACGGAACCGCAGCGGTTGACCCAGCCGTCGACGCCGCCTTCTTCCCGGTGTGCTCCAGCGCCCACTCGACAAAGTCGTCGAGTGCCGTTGGCCACTTGTCGTTTGGATCGTACGTCGTGATATCCTTCACTTTCACGGAGAACTCGAGCACCTGCCGCCAGATGTCGCGGCTGACCGGCCGCTTGTATTGCTGCGCGCACCACTGCAGCCAGTGGTTGATGTGGGCGAATCGATCGGCCTCGGGAAGCAGCACCGGCCACACTCGGAGGGCCTTATCGAGAGGCAATAGCTTTTCGTCGTCACCGCGAATGAAGTCGTACGACTGGCAGTACATCTCCGCGAAGGCGGCGGGGTCGTCCCTGACTGAGGCGCGCCACGTCGCCAGCATGGCCTTCAGCTGGCCTAAATGCTCAATCTTGTGGTTGTGGGCAGCGTGCAACCACTCGCTCCGGGTCACACAGTAAGACTGCGTGGCACCAATCTTCCAAATCAGCACGAACATGTCCAGCTCGTTGAAGGGAATGCCGAGCTCGGTGCACAAGGCCTGCAGGCCGCGAAGGCCGAAGGCGTCCACGCCCTCGTCGAGCTTGTCCAGCAGGCGCAACCTATCGAAGTCCTGCTCCATGGGAGAGCGCTTGTGACCCGACGCGGTCCCTGGAGGCGGACCCGATGACGTAGTGACCGTCGCGGCCTTTGGCGGGGGGCCGGCCGCACCTGCGGTGGTCGGCGGAGCGCCTTTCCCGCCAGCGGACGGAGGAGGCGCTGGCTTCCCCTTGCCGCTCGCCGTGGCGGCGGGGGGCGCAGGCTTCGTAGCGGACGGCTGCGCCATCGTTTGCAGCAATTGAGGTTCGCTGGTAATAAAGATCCCGGGAAAAGAAAGGGTGCCCCGCAAACCAACTGTACTATGAGTAATTCTAGCCGTACATCAATGCAGCGGTCCATTGTAACGCGTCCGCAGCCGTCGATCGCACTGTCACCCCTTCTCGCGTTCCCCCACTCCCTTTCCCTTGTTCGGTTTCCCACCATACGGGCACTCCCCCAACGGAGGAGGCCGGGGTGTTAATTCTCGTCCCCGAGCATTGTCAGCGTTCCCGTCACGTGGCCAACGATGCAGCCGCGGTATAGCATCGACGTCGTGAAGTCCCTGGCCTCGTTCATCGCGTACTGGTTTTTCATCGAAAATGCTCCGCTGGCGATGTTGATCTTCGCCTTTGCGTTCTTGGCGTTGGCGAGGACACCGAACACTGAGATCTCCAGCTGCTGCAGCCGGAGGAATTCGTTGTTGTGCACGACCGGCTTGAGGGGAGGCGTGGTGGAAGTCGGCGTCTGCAAGGCGTAAGCTGCGCCGTTCCGAATCAGGGGTGACACTAGGGGGCTGCCGTCAATCCACTCTCCCGTCAGCCGCAGCTCCCCCCCCTGGAACGGTGGCACACGCTTGGGCACGAAAGAGAAGTTGGTGATGCGAAACTGCACGCGAGGCACATGCTCTCCGAACGTAGACAAAAACGCCCGCCGGGTGTAGAGATCGCCACTAATCGACGTATTATTGAAGTTCATGTGTGTGCTAGACGCATACGAGCGGCCGTCGAAGCGGCAGATGTTGTGCCGGGCGTGATACACAATGCGGAATGGGTTGCCCGCCGCCCGAGCGGCTAGGGATGCGTCAGGCTGCGCCTCCTCAAACTCGGACAAGAAATTGCCGGCGGTGCGCTGTTCGATGAGTTGATCGGCGGGCGAGAACGGGCCGGTGTACCCGAAAGCGGCCCCGACGAAGGTGTAGTCAAACCTGGCGCCGAAGTCGAGTCCTTCGTTGCCGACGTTGAGATTCGCAATCGCCGCGCGGAGATTGGCTGACCGCGTGGGTGCGTCCGTCTGCATCGGCGTGGCATTCAGCATCACACAGCCGACGGTGGTTTCGTTGACGCGGAAGCTGCACGCGACGGCGGAGTAGTCTCCCTTGGCGGTTCCCTCCCGGCGCACCGTGTCGAGCTCGGCCGCCTCGATGTTGCTCATGCGCACGATGAAGGAGCGGCGGCAGATGACGATGACCGCGTTGTTGCCCTTAGTCGGCTTGTCCTTCGCCTCAACCGTCGTTTGCGTCAGCACGTGATACGTCGGGCCGAGGAACGACTGGAAGAAGATGCCCAGGTCCGGGCGGCCCATCAACGTACCGGCCACGTCGGCCACGCCCACCACATAGATATCGTGGTTTCCCGGAGGCATGAAGCCATTCAAGATGGCGTGGTTCGCCGGGAGCGGCCGCTGCTGCATGTTGAAGCACCCATACCAAAAGTCGATGATTTCGTACGGCATGCGGGCAACGTGGAATTTGACCTCCCCCGAGACGACGGCCGTTTTACCGCTTGGTCGCTTGATGGTGGTGCCAATCACGTTGACGAGCGCCTCCTCGTCGGTCTCAGGGCAGAGGGAAGGGCACCACATGATGGAATTGCGCCGCATCATGGTCGCCACCTCGAAGAAGCGGTTGCGCCGCTCGACGGACGTCAGAACCAAGTCGTAAGGGTGATCGGCCTCGAAGAAGTACAGTATCAAACGTCGCGGATCGGAGAGGTGTTTCTCCACGCGAAAGAGGTTCGGCGACTTTTGAGAAAACGACTTGTAGCCCGCCATGTCGAGATTGGAAAACTTCTTCATGAAGCAGTCCAAGTCCCAAATGCGCTCTTTTTTTCCGCCGAGAAGTGAGTTTTCGTCGACCTTTACCACTTTGAACGGCTCGTGCAGGAAGCGGTTGTTCGGCAGCACGTGCGACGGCACAGTGATCATGGTGATCGAACTGCCGTCCGGTCGCTTGGCTTGACTGGTCGCGCTGGCAGGTGGTGCCGTCGACGTGGCAGCTGCGGCCGGCCCGGATGCGGATGCTGTGGCAGAGCCGCTGCCGGTGGGCTGAGCGGCGCCCAGATCTGCGGCTGGAGGTTCGTCGTCCAGCAGTAGCCCGTCGTCCTCGTCTCCCAGGTCGCCGGCAGCGAGGGTGGCAGTTTCGACTTTGAGGCCTGGCTCCTCCCCATCGTCGAGGTCCAGATCGTCCCCTTCAATGTCGAGGTCGTCGTCGCCTGCGGCCATCGGTTCGTCGTCACCGCCAAGGTCGAGGTCGTCCGCGTCCAGGTCGATATCATCGCCGTCGGCAGCGGCTTCTTGGTTCGGCGGCGCGTCACCGTCGACTGCCAAGTCGCCCTCGTCCAGGTCCAGCTCCAAGCCGCCGTCGTCCTCGGCAGATCCTGCACCGCCTTTCGGAAGAGCGTGCGGATTCACGACGGTGTCGGCCTCTGGGGGCACGTATTTCCCCATCGCATCCCACGCCTTTGCGAGAGCACGCACGGAAAGCTTGCCGCCGCTCGCAGATGGGGTACCTTCAACGAACTTCGTGACCTGCCCCATGTCTTCGGCCCGCAGCACCGAGCCGATGTCCCCGGCGGTACGTCGGCTCATCCTTTTTAGGAAAAAAAATAGTAGTAACAGTGCGACTGTGTTTTTTCAGTGTTGCCGTGAACGCCCTTCCTCCGCAACCCCTCGAATTCCCTCCCCTCGGTTATCGATTTCTCAGTGCGAATTGGTTCGGTCAAGCTCCTGTCTGACACATTAATACTCGTTCTATTCCCAGGAAACAGCGACGTCCAATTTTAAATGTCCCACTTCGGTGGTGCGGTACAACACCGGCACGACCAGGCCTCGCGCGAGGGAAGGGGCTGTGCCTCCCACGAGGGGCGCCTGGTCCATGAGGCCCTTCATGGCAATGCAGCCCGAGCCGACTACCTTTGCGTCTTGATCTTTAAGGCCGCGAATGGACCCGACCAGGGAAAATGCGAGGTGTTGCAACCGCAGGTAAGCGGGATCCGATGTCGTGGGCTTCACGGCTACCGTACTGGACACGGGGAGTCGCGAGAGACTCGTGCAGTCGCGCTCATCCGGCTCGAGCTCCTCAAACTCGACGGCGATGTGACCCTCCACCCAGGGGGCAATAAGCCGAAAGGTCGGCTTCTTGACGGATGGAACTCGACGACCGAAAAATTCAACGTTCGACAGAGTCAGTGCCTTCACAATCACAGAAGGCTTGTGGTTACCCTTCCACGCCCAAGCGTCCCACAGCGTGCGCTCCGGCATCCTGGTCGTGTCGGGCCGCGCCGAACACAGCGGGCGCTGCACATACATGCGGCCTTCGAGCACCACATTGACAAAGGCCATGAGGCCGCACCGACGGTAGGTCTCGCAGTCGAAGCGGCACGTCGACTCCCGAGACCGGATGAGCGTCCGCATCCAGCTGCCATCCGCCCCGGCAGCGCTCAGGGACCCGTCGCTCGAGGGGAACTCTCTGAATTGCGTCAACAAGTTGCCGCGCTGCATGTGCAGTTCGTCGGTTTCGTCCCCAGCGTAGCAGCCAAGGAATCCGAAGGTGCCCCCGATGAAGCAATAGTCAAACCGCACGCCGAGGTCAAGCTCGTCGTCGCCAAGACCCTTCATGGCGAAAACGCTCCGCATGGCGGCTGATCTCATCGATGGGTCCATCATGGCCGGGGTGGCGTGCACGAGCACGCAGCCGACAGTGCTCTCGTCGATCAGGAACGATGCGGCCACGGCGGCGAAGTCGCCCTTTCCCAGCGGGATGTCAGCACGTCGCACGGTGTCGAGCTCGATGGCCTGCACGTTGCTGATTCGCACAATGAAGGACCTCCGACACAGCACCACCATGGCGTGGTTGCCCTTGGTGGGCTTGTCCTTTCCGCCGATCGTCGTTTGCGTCACGATGTGGTAACTGGAACCTAAATAGGACTGGAAAAAGACGCCGAGATCCACTTTGCCCATCAAACTGCCGGCGACGTCCGAGACACCGATGACACAAATGTCACACGTTCCCGGTTTTGGCATGAAGCCTTCCAGCCCGCGGTGGTTCGGAGGTAGGGGCTTATGTTGCATGTCGAACGACCCGTACCAAAATCGAATAATCTCGTAGGGCGCGTTGGTCAGTGCAAGCAGCAGGTTGTGATCCTTCGGATGCTCCTCGGTGGCGTTGTGGAGCATCGGGTTGGGGACGTCCATGAAGCAAAGCGTGCGCTCCACGACTTGATGGCGAATGGAAGCGGCGCCGTCCTGTGACGCTGCCAACGTTGGGCACCACATCAACGATGTCCCCCGTCGCAGGGCGACCGCGAGCTCGTACAGTTCGTTGCGCCGCGCCGTGGTGTCGCAAAGCAGCTCGTAGGCATGCGGCGCGCCGAGGAAGTGTAAGACGACCGTGAACGGACCGAATCGCTCGACCTTGTAAAGATGACAAGCCGGATGCTGAAACGAGGCTGCGGCATCGCTGCTGCGACGCTTGTTGTAGAAGAAACCACGAAATCCATCAACGAGCCAGGTCCGCTTCTTGGTCGATCCGAAGTTGGACGATTTGGCGACGTCGAAGCTCCTTCGGAAGTATCCCTCGGACGACCCAGCCAGGAAAGGACTTGTGATGCACGTGGTCAGCAGTTCAACGCGACCGCTGGCAGCGACGCTGGACGGATCTTGGGCGTGTTCCGCATGACCAGAGTGGGCGTCATCGCAAGCGTGGCGGCTGGCGGAAACGCCCCCGGCTGCCTGAGTCTGAGTGTTGTGAGCCGCAGCGACGCCACTCTTTGGGGGAGGAGGGTCTTTGAGTGCTCCGGCTTCGGCAGCGGCCGGCATCTTTTGAGCGGTGTCGGGCCTCGAGGACACGGTCATGGCGCGAATGCGAAAGTTGACGTGCTTCCTCTCATCGTGCCTGGCGTTTGCGTTGCCGTCTTCGTCGACTACGAGGCTCATGTCAGCTCCAGAAATGGGCGACGCCGCGGGAGACGTTGGTCCGTCGGAAGAATTGCTGTCGGACTCGTGGCTGGCGAGCTCTTCGCCATCGTCGTCGCCAGGGACGCCATCGTCGCCATCCTCGTCGTCGTCGTCGTAGGTCACCGGGGGTTGGCTCTTCGCTGGTGGATGCGACGAGGTGCCGTGAACCACCGCATGCGACGGATTTGCTGCCGGATTTGTGTGATGCGGCAGTACACTGTCGCCGAGGTCAAGGTCGTCACCATCGTTGCCCTTGTGCGATGGCGACGGTATCGGATCCGCGAGAGGATCCACGAAGGCGCTCTTGGTGGTATCGGCTGTCTTGCGACGAGGGGACCGAACATCCAACAAGTCGTCGATGTCGATGTCGTCGGGCGTGCTCGTCAAGGGGTCCGGAACTCGGGCAAGCCCGGCGACGTGACTGGAACTCAGCAACGGCGTCGCGGGGCTGCCACTTGCACGAAGCGGTGACATGGCGCGGTGCACTTCCAGCTCTTGCTTTGTTTTTGACAACTCGGCTTCAAGTCGTTGAATGCGTTCGTCGCGGTTCAGGAGCTCCTCCTGCATTTTCGCGAGGACGCGATCGCGCTCCTTCATCACCTCGACGCTGTGCTGCACCTTTTCTTCGTACGTCATGCGCAGCTCGTTCATCGCCAAGACGGTGGTTTGAAGGTCGCTCTTCAGTTGCGTCGCCTCGAGCGAGCCGGAGGCGGAATGCTTCAGTTTGTCTTGCAACGCAGCGATTTCCAGTTGGAGCGCCGCGATGACGGCACTGTCATTCGATTCGTTGACGACTGCGCGGTTCACGATCTTTTTCGCCCGCTGCGCGTACCGCAGCGTGCTCAAGGTCTCTTCCAGATTGCTCGACGAGGGGCTGACGGCCGCCACCATCACCGTCTTTGAGTTGCCGCCGAGGTTATCCTTCAGAAGCCACGTCAGCACGGAGTCCCGATAGGGCACGTGCCGCGGCGGGCTGCCCGGCTTGGATGATGCTGACGACGAGGACTCTGAGAGTTCGGACAGCGCGTTGATGACTGCGCCGAGCGTCAGGAGGGAGCGGTTAATGTTGCTGCCCTCCGTGAGCGTCTTCCCCACCGCCAGAGACTTGTCCGCGCGCTCGCTACCAGCCAGGTCGACTAGGTTGAGTCGGGAGTGGCGCGTCGTCGTGATGGCGCCCTTTTTCATCTTTTGAGTGACATTGATGGTGACTACCGCGTGCGATCGGCTGCTGGTGGCGTTCATCGCCGTCGACGCCGTGGACCGGGCCTGGTTGCCCTCGTTAACGAGACGCACGAAGTCCTCGGCAGAGGATATCATCAGCTTCGTGAGGCCCTCAACGAATGGACCCGTAACAGGATGCTCACGCACTCGGAGATTGTGCAGCTCGCCGTTGGTTTGGCCATTTGGATTGAGTAAGCAACGCACTTTCTCGCAGTAGACTTCGAGAAATGTGAGTTCAATGGTGGTCCGCACGCTAGCGTCCGCACCCGCCGCGGTCGCGAACAAACTTCGCGCGACGCGGGGAACAATGCCCTCGTGTTCGTTGTTGGTCGGCGGCGACAGCGATGTGAGTGGCGACCCCCCTGTGGGAGGGGGCGGAAGCGGATTACCGCCCATCATCGTGTATGTTTTCCCGCTTCCCGTTTGCCCGTATGCGAAGATACACGCGTTGTAGCCTTCCCACGTGTGCTTCAGCACGGGAGCGCCCACCTCTTCGAAAACGATCTCTTGCGTTGCGAATGGGCACGTCGGCGTCGCCAGGGTGGGGTCGACCGACCACAGCGCCGAGTCGGCAAGGAACGAGTGAGGCTCTTGACCCTCGTGCTCCTTGACGTCAATCCGTTGACCAGACACGGAAACAACGACTCTGCTGCCGTCCGCGAACTCGGACGCGTTCATCGGACGAATCCGCACGCAGACCTTGACGGACATATGTACGAAAAAAAAACTGTCAACGAGTGCTTGCCCACAAGTAACGCTTACGGTGTCTGCAGAAATATTGATGGTCAGACTGGGGTTTGCGGTTCCTATCTATCAACACGAGGAACACGACCGACACTCACTCACACAGCAAGCGTCATGCGACGACACATCAAAACAGCCGGACAAAGGCGGTCCAAAAGAACCAAGTGAGAACGCCCCACGCGACGACATGGAGGAACATCACCAGCCCGGACACCTCCGTCTTGACGACGCTCCCTGGAAATTTTCCCGTCGCTTGGAACTCCGTCAGCAGTTTGTCCTTTTCGGCGAAGCAATCCATGAGCCACTGACGCTTCCCCTCGTCGTCAGCCGGCAACGCCGCGGTCGCGTACGACTTGACGTGCACATGAATCACGTGCGGGCGGGTAGGGTCCGTCGAGAAGAGCTGCACCACGCTGGGAGCCTTGCGCCAGCCTTCGTATTGCACAGTGACGCTGAGAATGGTGCGAACCAACGACGCGAGCGCGTTCACCGTGACGACGAAACCCCGGTGACGTGGAAGCATGATGTGGTTCCACACCGGGTAGCCCTTTTGCTTGGCGTATTGCTGCGACGACAGTAACTTGGACTTCGTCTGGCGCGTGCCCTCGGGGTAAAGCCAAAGTTGGACTGGAAGCTTCGCGCGCTCGTACGAACCTGCAAAGCTCTTCAATTTCGCTTCGTCCTTCGAGAAGTCGCGCGAGACGAAAGGCCAGTACAGCACCCACATTCCCCAGCCAAAACCCGGTACGTACTGGATGACGTCCTTGATCACGGTGCGCACCAGACCGAGCACCCCGGAGCGATAGCCAAGGCCGTACATGACCGTCCACTCGTGACTCAGGTGATTGGAGAGCACCAGCACCGGCTCCTTCACCGGCAGCATGCCCGTCAGGCGGATGCGAATACCAAGAAGCTTTTCCAACACAAAGGGAAACACGGTCAAGTAGCTGCTCTGGAAGTGCGCCGACATGTTCAGGTAGAACGCCTCGGAGAACGGGCGCAGTATCAAGTACATGGGCAGCACGGTGCAGAACAGTCCCGCTGTGATCGACAAGAGCAAGTAGGCCCCGTACACGACGGCGAGCAAGAGGCGCAGCGGCTTCGGAATCGACATTGGGGGAGACACGGGGAGCGTGGGGGACCGCTATCTGAAAAAGAATGGAAACACGGGACACACCATGGCATTGAAAGTGGCCCGCAATTCTACCCCAGATCCGAATCGAAAGGAGGACCCTTTGCCAAGCGGCAGGCGCAAGCGTGCAGGAAGAATGTCACACACACATCCGAGTCCACCGGAGTTCACGCCAAGCGAGTGCCAGAAGAGATTGGCCACATTTTTTCCAACGCTGTCGGTATCAATTTCCTGCGCGCAGGGCGAGCACCATGTGCACGATGGCGCCGGCGGTGATGCCGCTCGCCTCAATCGTGTTGTCGTCCGACAAGGGGCGGCCGTTGAAGATGAGCCGCTGTTGGATCACCGGGATGCCCTCCGAAGCCTCAATTTGCTGTTTCAATTGAAGCACGCTGCTGGAGGGCTCGATTGTCGTGATGTCCAAATCGCGGTTGGTCACGGTCTTCACCTTCACCAGCATGTGAAAAATAAAAAGTAACGGTCTTTGAGGGATGCCTCATCAATTCAACCTTGTTGCATGTGAGGAAGGTCGCGGGGGTGCAATCAGCGGGGTCATCGCAGTCGCTACTTCTTCGACGTGGCGACGACGAGACCATTCTCCAGCACAAGGCGACCCACGACGCTGTGCAGTACCACGAGCATTTCGGCCGTGAGCACACCCGAGCTACTCTGGAACAGGATGAACTCCTGCAGGACAGCGGCCACCACCCTGAGCGGCTGATCGGACGAGAACTGAAACGCGCGATCGGCGTGCCAATGGTGAGCTAGGGCCGTCATTACGGCCACACGCGACGCCTCATGGTGGACAGACAGCAGTCCGAGGAGCAAGGCGGCGTACGCGGCCACGACTTGCCCGGCCACGAAGTGCTGTCGCTGCTCCTCGTCCGCGTCTTCGGCCGGAGGCGACGCGCCGCGCCGCCGGCTCAGGTGAGAAACCAAACTTTGCAAGAACGATTGTCGCGAGACCAAATTCTGTCTGAGAGCGTCGGAGGCGGTCTGTCGGTCCCTTGCTTCGACGCTTCGGATTAGATTCACGGCGAGGCAGCAGGCTAAACTGATGATCTCCTCCTCTTGGTCCGGTGGCTCGATCAGCGCGACGAGGGCTCCGGCACATGACGCGACGCGGAAGTCCTCGGAGAACGCAATAAGGTCCGCGTGCATGGACGTCAGGTTCACTGCCAGCTTGAGCCAAGGCACCCTCGTGAATCGAGCCGCTGACTCCACGGCGATGACATTCGCCCGATCGAGTAACGCCGCTGCGGTGGGCCGGGGCATCGCCTCAGACGCGCCCGGCAGGCACGTGACAACCTCGAGGAACTGGAGGATACCAAGCGGAGCGGCGAGTGGTGTTGGCGATGGCGCCGAGGTGAGGCACGAGGCGAGGACTTCCACGCACCGAGAATAGCGCACAGCCCCGCTCCCCGTTGCCGTGGTGACTTGACGGCCCGCGACTGCCGCACCCTCGTCCTCCATTGTCTCGTCGGTCGCCTGGTTCTCGGCGAGGAGTAGCTGCGTCATCACGGACAGAGCGCGGGCGGCGACGGGAGCATCGGGAATGACGTCCGCGAAGGAGACACTACGCTGCAGCAGCTTGTCGGTCGCCATCTTGGCGCTTGCGCCGCAAAGGCTGGCTGTATTCGACGTGGCCAGAGGGGTCGCAGTGTTGCGTGCGGTGCGGCTCCAATGGGCCCGCGATGGCCCGGACAATGAAGTACCATCGCCGTCACGGCTGCGCTGCGTTGACGAGACGTCTCGCCCGGTGGCCACGGCGCAAAGGGCGTCGAGGAGCGGCCCCGTGGCCAGCAGATGCGGCGGGACGCGCGCCATCAGGTACGTCACGACGGTGACATAGGCGTAGGCTCCATCGCCGGAACGGAGCAGAAAAGGGGTGGGAAAGGCGGCGAGACCGCGGACGAGCAGCGGGAGGCGCCCCGCAGCACGCAGGGTAGCGACGACTCGCCGATGCTCCGTGAGCGACACGATAAGCGCCGCGAGTGGTTCGAAGGAGGTCGCCGTCGACAGTAGCGACGCTTGGTACAGCACGGCGTCCGCGTCGTCGTTGGCAAGACTGCGAGCGTGGACCAACTGCGGGTCGTCGCAGCCGATGTCTTGAGACGAGGAGAGGCGCTGCAGCGGGGACGTTGCCTCTGTGCTGTGACTCGACGACTTGCGCGACAGGGGCGCAGGACGCCAGTCGGCGTCGCCAGCGGTAGCCTGCGACGACGCCCCGTCGTCGACGGATGTCGCACCCGTGGAGAGGCGGCCGCGGAGCGCCGGAAGAATACTAGCGACATCGTCCTCCAGCCCCTCTAACGGTGGGCGCCGGGGAGGCGGCACAAGTAAACTGCCGAGGCCCGCTAACGTGGCGTCGAGCTTTCCTCGCGGGCGCTTTCGCAGCGCTGCATGTGTCGGCATCAGTTGACCCGCGAGGTAAGGGAAGGGATGGCCTTCAACGGCTCAACAACAACGACACGTGCGAACATCTGCCAAGGCGGGGCAGGACATCAAGGCGATGAAATGACCGTGGCGTCGCTAGAGTGTGTCAAGGGGTGCGGGCGCCTGCCACGCCAGCAAAAGCACATTTTCAGGGGTGACATCCGTCCCGACGTACGTAGCAAGCTCCACACGGGCAAAGACCGTGCGAAGAAACATCACGCGTCCATGATCAACGAGCCGTTTAGCCAAACGTCCAAGCCGGACTTCCTCCGGTGCGGCGACGTTCCCGGCCACGGCCCAACCTGCCACACGGCGCACACATTCAAAGGTGTCGATGCCAGCCTCTTGTCCGGGGAGGACAGGGAACATGTCGTGGCCGCTATCGGGGCACAGCGCTTCCCGGGAGCACAACTGGTGACAACACGGAGCGATGGCGATCGCTGCGACGCGCACGGCAACGGCGGCACGACACAGACAACGCAAAGAAACGTCGGTGCAGCCTCCGCACAGGTGCTTCCCGACGGCAATCCAGCGTCGATGGCGCCAATCCGGAAAACGGGCGTCACTCGTGAGCATCGCTTCCAAGTCAAAGTCGGCGACGTCCATTTTGATGCGGTGGACAGTCCCAGCGGACCGATCCATCTCGGCATCGTCGCCGCTGGACGCCGCGCGGCGCCGCGCCAGGCCTTTTTCCTTGCAATCGCGAAAATGGCTGCGATCGACTAGGATCACGGGACATCCGGGAAAAAGGGCATGTTGAAGCGCAACCGCAAGGCCTGCCTTACCCGCGCCAAATTCAATGACACCGAAGCGTTTGGCTCGTTCCGACACCTGTCCAAGCTCATCCACGCCGAGCGCGAAGGCCACATGTTGGGCGATGGCTTCGTGTTGTGCGCAGTCTTTCGACGATGTCAGGGCGGCGGCGGACAGGTCCAGCATCTTTTGGGGATGTTCCGATATATTCGTTTGAGCCGCTGTGTCTTCCAGCCACGCGGCGAATCGTTTCTGATCAGGGATTTTCAGCTCCCTGAACTTGACGATTTGCGAAGTGTCTACAGGGACCGCTTCGGTGAGATTTATTCCGCGGCGGAACGCGGGGTGGAGATCAGGAAGCGCCGTACGATCTGGACAGATTTTCATGTGCCGTTGCAGGTCGCTCTCTCGCACCGTGTGAGTCCCCAGGTAGGGGCACGGCACCCTCATGTTTCGTTGCGGCGCTTCTGGACGCGACTCATCCTCGGCGTGAATGGTGCAGAACTCGCTGCCCTCTCGCGCGAAGGCCGTACAACACCTCTGCTTTCGAGAGAGGTAGTGCTTGCACCGCGGCGGGTGGACGGCATCCGGCAGTACGATTGGGGCATTGCTCATTCACTCGCAGGCGACGACAAAAAAGAAGGCTTTGCGACAAGAAATCAGCAAGCACGGCTTTTCTGCGATGCATGGACAGCGAAACTGGCAACCCCCCCGGCCCCCCTCAGGATCCATTGCGCACACAAAGACGATCGAAATACAAGGGGCGCTGCAACCTACCGCTGTTGTCGGGCGAGCGGCGTGCCTGGCGGAGGGCGTGCTGCCGCGCTCGCCAACGGCACACTGAGTCTAGCAGACCCCACGTTCAGTGACCTCTCCGCACTGGGGGCACTCGCTGGCATGGGATAAAACGCGGAACTGGGCACCGACACGCGAAGTCGCGCGCCGGGAGCTGTGGTGTGTCGATCGACGGGATGCTGAAACGACGGCACCGCGACCGAACGGTGAGACGACTCGTGACCGTGCAACAGGGAGTACAAATGCCGCAGCTCGGGCGACGCCGATGACTCGAGCTTCAGGGCCGTCACGTCATCGTATGGTCGAACGACGGGCCCGGTTTGGGCGTCGATATGTCCAACGGCTCGGTCCAATTCATCACAATAGGTGCTAACTTCGCGAAAGTGCTTAACGAGGTGCGCAATGCGCAGTTGCATTTTCCGCTCACGAAGCGCGAGCCGCTCCGCTTGTTCCTTCGTGGCTGAGCGGGTGCGTTCTTCGAGCGCGTCGGCTTCATCCGTGCAGGCGGTAGCGGCGCGCGATGCCCAATCGATTTCCTTTTCACGGATACGGCCCTGCAGCTCTGAAATGCTGTTCTGCTGCTCACGGGATACATGAACAGCATCCTCGTCGAGAAGTTCGTCAAATTTTAACTGTTCATGGGTCATTTCTTGCTCCAACGCCGCAATTTGCGCCTCTCGCGACGTCTTCATCGCAGCGTAACGCTCCTTCCACGACACGTCGAGCTGATCAATCCGTTGCAAGTGTGCCCTTTCATTGTTGCGGATCTCGAGGTGCAAATCACCGGCCTGCCGCTCAAGCGTTTCCCGTTTCGATACGAGCAGCGGTATTTCCGTCTCGCATTTTGTGATGCGCTGCGACACTGCCGTATCTGCGTCCGCGTATTGCCGCACTTCTTGTTCGTACTGCTCCGCGGCTTGAAAAATCACAGACGTTAGATTCATATCGTGTCGTTCTTGCACCTTGGCCAACACTTCTTGATGACCCAGCTTGGTTCGGTGGATTTTGCGAGCATTGACGAGCTTTTGGGCGTAGCGCAGCTCCATTTCGTGGTGCAGCTTTTTCGTCACTTGTTCGGATTCGGACCGCAACTTACCGTGCACCTTAAGCTGTTCCACCTCACTCGCCAAATGGTCTCGTTCCTCGCGTTGGAGGCGAGCGATGGCCTTCTCTTGCTCTGACGTGAGGGCCTCGCTGGCATCGACCTCGTCGCGCAAACGCTTCGACTCGCGCTCCTCTTCGACGAGCCGCGCCTCCATATCCTGAATCGATGCCTCCAATTGCTCGCGTTGCTGCTGCAGCATGACCATTTTCAAGGAATTGTAAAACGCGGCCGCGTAACGAGCTCCCTCTTCCTGCTTCGTCCGCGATTTCATCTCCTGCGCTTGACTTTCCAGCACTTTGTTTTGTTCTTCTAAAGACTTCAACGCTTCGCGACCGACCTCCAGCTGATCGATCAGCTCCTCCGTCTGCTCGTCTTCGCCCTCGGACAGTCGCTTTTGGAGGGCTAGGATTTGGTGCTTCAGCGCCAGGGCCTGTTTCGCGGCGCTGTCTTCATTGACTCGGGTGTGGTTGACGATGCCCTTCGCGCGGTTGGCGTATCGTAGCGTCAGGAGCGTTTCTTCTTGATTGTCATGGTGGGGGCTGACGCACGCAATCATCGTTGTCTTGCTGTTTCCGCCAAGGCTCGTCGACAGAAGCATCGTGAGCATGGACTCGCGAAAGGGAATCACCACGTGCTTTTTGACGTTCGGCTCCTTCGAGTTCGACACGAGAGCGTCAATGACCTTCTTCAATGTGGAGAGGCTTTGGTTGATGGTGGCCGCCTCTTTGAGATTTTGGCCCTGGGCACCGCTTTTCTTGAGACGCTCGGATCCCGCAAGGTCGACGAGATTGATGCGAGACACCTTTGTGTTCGTGACCGGCTTCGTGTAGCGATCCTCTGGGTCGTCGCTGACGACGTGAACCGTTTCCGACTGGCTGAGGACGATGGTGAACACGGAGTGCGACCGACTCGACTCATCGTTCATGAGGGTGGCCGCGACGGTGCGTTCATTCACGCCCGCCGCGATGAGCCGGACGCAGTGCTGCCATGAATTGGGGTTCAGTATGGTCAGCTGGTCCACAAACGCCCCCTCGACTGGGTGCATTCGCACCTTCATCACGGTATTCTTTGCGCGACCTGGCGTTTGCCGCCAAAATAGGTCACGAACTTGCTCGTTGTAGATTTCGATGGCGGACAATTTCACGTCAAAGCTCTTTTCGATGCCTTCTTCGTAGAGGGCCTTTTTTTCTTCAAGCTTTGAGAACAACTCACGGCACAATCGGGGAATGAGGCCTGCATCTCCTATGAACTGACCATCCTGCTCGGTGAAGTCACCCATCATCGTGTGCGTCTTGCCGCTGCCCGTTTGTCCGTATGCGAAGACGCAATTGTTGAATCCAACGAAGGCGTATTTGAGCACGGGCTTTCCGACCACCTCGAAGACATCCTCCTGTGTGACAGGAGCGAACGGATACGGCTGCTGCTCTTCGGGGACGGACCAGAACGACTTTGTGTACTGAAATTCCTCGGCAACTGTGTAGTCTCCGTTTGCCTGACGCTCCATCGCGACCACTTTCCCGCCCATGCCCTCTGGCATTTCAATCACGGATCGAATCAAGCTGTCGCCACTCACGCGCTGCAGCTCCAGCTCGCGTCGATTGAACGGTCGCACGCGAATGCACACGACCACGTTCTCCTCACCTCCTTCCTTGGCCAGCTCTTCCTCCATGTGCTCGTCGTGCCTGCGCTGGCGGCGCATCTGAGACGCCGTTGGACTCCCGGCAGGAGACGACGATTGCGAGGTCGGGGACGCTGACATTTTCTAACGGGATCGGATCAAAACAAACACGATAGTGACTGTACCCTCAGCCCTCGAACAAAATGTTTCCCCATCCGGCGTCGCCTTCCGCGATACTAACCGCCCTGACGTCACACGAGTGGTCGTATCTGATGTCATCACGATCCAAAGATGACATCAAACACAGCGTCGACAGACTTTTGGTCCGACAGCACCGTGCAATTGGGGCTAGCGGCCTTGCTTTTGAGCGGAGGTTCGGTTACCGCGGCTCCACAAGCCTTCAGGATGCTTCCGTATACTTCCCTGGTCGACTTTGGCTTTATGTCAGTGCCCAGAGAGAATGTTTTCCCCAGCAACGCAGCATTGGAGCGATGCCGCCGGATGGCCGATAGCAACGTCTTCTGGGAGACCACTCGGCCGTCCGCGAGCTCCACACTTGGCGTGAACTTGCTGCAGTTTGCCTCGTTGAACAGTTCCGATCCGATCGGGGTCACCGAAAGCAGATTGGCGGCGACGACGTGACGTCCGTTTCCGACGGCCATGAGAAGCTTCGGCGTGCGACCTGTAACCATGTCCTTCACAATCACGGCGTCGCAGTCCGCGCACCATTCTTCAGACACCACCCCGCCGTGCGCAATAATGAGTTTCTGGATGCCAGGTCGTGAAGCGGAGTCGACACCAGAAAGACACGCAACGAATCCTTTCGTAGTTTCCGTTTTTGTCCGCCGTCCTGCTTCCGGGGTCGAAGGCTCAACGACCGCGCGATCCCGCTTTCGAGTGGACCGCGCGACTTCCGCATCTGCGTCGCCGGCTAGGCTTGAAGACACGATTGCGCCATCGACCCTTTCTGGAGTGCCAACACTTTTTTCTGCGGCTCGTTGTGATGCGGCTCCAGATTTGATTTGCGACGCCGTCGCCTTTCTTCGAGGTGACGCCGCCTGGATGCCGATTGCCGCACCGGACGGACGTGGGCCGCTCCAAGCGTCGAACACGAATTCGCAGTCTCCGAACACGATGTGGTTTCCCGGCTTGACTTGATACACGTGCTGTCTGTCCAACCGAATGCCACCCACGTCCAGTAAGGCACGAGAAAAACGCTGCTGAGCGGCATCGTCGTTGGAGTCGACGGCAGTGGCGGCCTTCAGCGCTTCCCCGGCTGCCACTGTGGACGGAAAGACGAACGTTCCATTGGTGCTACAATTGTCCTCGATCCATGCGTCACCCGTGGAGGTGACAAGGAGCATCGCGTGTGCCCGCGAAACGGCCGCCTTTGGAGATTCAATGTTGATGAACCATCGATCCGGCACAGGAACCGCGCTGCGACCGACGATGTTGCGTCCCGCCACCAGTCGGTGCTCCACGCCGGGAATGCCGCCGCGTATCGGACTGTCGATGCGGGCGACTCCGATGAGTGCGAAGTTGCTCCAAGCGGGGCACTCCGGCGCCTCGACGCCCGAAGTACCTCGGTTGCTCATAACGACAGACTGTACTAGAGATTGACATTGAAGGGATTGAAAACCGACCAATGATACTCCGCGGCATGCCCATCTCCCCTTCCCACATCCCTCTACTACAAGCCACAGTCACTGGCCTATGATGTGAATCACAGCAGGGCCTGTCCTGCCACCTCAGCTCGAAGAGATTGCTTTTTGCGTGACGACGCCGAAAATCTTGCCCTGAAGCGACACGACGGAAGCCACGTAGACCGTGCCATCGCTGAACTTCACAGTGATCCTCTTCAGTTTCTCGCCCGCACGGAGAATGCCGCTGGCTTGTTGCACCACAGCATACGCCGACCGACATTTTGCCGGATTATCGGAGAACGAGCCTTCCGTCCATGCCGGCGCTCCGCTGGGAGAAATGATGACGAAATCCGAGTGGCCGAGTTTCGCAAGCTGGGCACGCAGCCCTTCAACGGCCCCGGACGCGACCAGGCCGTTTGGTGGCATTGAGCGGCTGCGACAGTCGCTTCGGGGAAGGGAACGTGGCCATCGACCGCATGCGATAGGCCGCCTCCGTTCAAGTCGCGCAGAATTGAGTAGAGAGAGCGGGAATCACAGGGAGGGATTCATGATGTACACAATCTACCAAGTGCTTAGTCGTCCTCGAAGTCGTCATCGTATTCGGACTTTTTTGGTGGCGAAGGAGTTTGAGCCCAGTCATCCTCGCCCGCACGACTCTTGGCGGGCGGAGAGTCCTGGTGAACTGGGCCAGGGGCTGAGGCGGGTTCGGCGGTCGTCTTGTCACTGTGAGGCGCAGTCGACTGTGTGAGGTTGCTTGGAGGCGTAGTCGCGGACTGCACCGGCAGGGTGGCAGGATAGGTGGGCTGCTGCTCGGTGTGGACGATAGAAACTGTCGCAGCAGGGGCCGCAGCGGTTGTAGCCGCAAACGTGACAGGGGGCGTCGGAGGGGAGGACGGCCGAGCGTCCGGCGCCGCCGAGGAAACCGGCTTGAGTGGCGCGGCGTGCTCCGACGTGGGCGGTACGGTAGCCTCTGCGGAGTGCAGCGTCGTGGGTGGTACGGTAGCCTCTGCGGCGTGTTCCGACGTGGGTGGTACGGCAGCCTCTGCGGCGGGCTCCGACGTGGGTGGTACGGTAGCCTCTGCAGGGTGCAGCGTCGTGGGTGGTGCCCCGGCCTCAGCGGTGCGAGGCTCCGTGGGCGAATTGAATGTGTTCGGTGCCTTTTCCGTCGGCATGATGGTGCTCCCCTCCTTCTTCATGTCGGGACGCACTACGTCAGCTGGAGGCGCATGGTGAACAGGGCGATCGCTTTTCGAGTCCTCCTCGCCTTGCGCCTTTGCGGGAGGCAATTCATCGCGCGCGAATGAATGGTCCGACGCCTCTCTGCTATCGGCATCCGACCGCTGTTTGGGTGGACTTGACGCGGGGGAACTGGTCGAACTTGAGGATCGTGAGGTGCGACTCGTGTCGGTTGTGGTTCCGTACGTCCGCGCAGTGTCTGGCAACGGCGGTGGGGGTTCCCGCTGCTCCTGGAGGGGTTCCACAGCGACTTGGCGGGCAACGGCCCGTGTCCCCGGAGACGACACATTGCGTGACTTTTTTCGGCCATCATGACCGAACCTGGCAACGAGTTCGGGGTAGCTGAGGGTGGTGAGATAGACTCGGAGGGCGTCGACTGATGACGTTCGTGGCGGCGCGGTTCGAGGGGCACTCTGCACCGTCCGCGCCGATCCGCGAGCTGGTGGTTTCGGTGTCGGACGGTCTTGAATAGTGTCCTCCGCTTCGTCAGCAGCCCCACGGGCCATAAGCTGGCGCTTGCGGCGCACGTATTCGGATGCTCCCGGCAGGCTCGACACCGAGGTTTGCTGCCGCCGGGGATCAACCATGACATAGTCACTTTTTTTCATTCGAAAATCCGCGAATCGCGTGGAGAAGGACATTTTTTCGCAGAAGGCTTGCGTATGGTGAATGGAACGGACGACGGGGGACGATGACTTCAGCACGGCCGAATGCTTCGTGGCGAGCCGCATCGCCTCCGCACACCACGGCGCGGCCTCCTTGTAGCGGCGCAAACCGATGAGCGCCACGGCGATGTTGTAGTGAAGTGACACGAGCGCGGCATCCTGGATGGGTAGCGGCGATGACATCAGGATCAACGAATGGCGAACGGGCGGAACTTTGTCACCCGTGAGCACCTCGGCGGGGACAGCGGCATCCACGGGCACGCCATCCGCGGGCGGAGCGAACTGCATCGCTGCCTTTAACACCTCAAGTGCCGATTCAAACCGGTTGCTCCAGCACTCACCGGCGCCTTTTTGCACACTGAAGTAAAGGTCAAAGGAACGGATGCCCACCTTAGACCATGCTTTCAGGGCGATCAGCATGCGCTGCGCGCCGGCCTTGTGTTTGCCGCGTTTGGCGAAGTACGTCGCAAAGTTGTTTTCGACGTAAGCACGAAAGAAATGTTGCTCGTTCAGGTCTGTGATGTCTCCACAGACAGCTTCAGCCTTTTTGAATAGCTCGAATGCCCTCATAAGCATGGCGTCTCGAATCTTCGGTTCGTCACTCTTTTTGAGGAAGTAGGTGGCGAAGCTAACGAGCGTCAGCAGACAATGCTTTTGCGCCGCTAAGTACTGAAAATCGGTTTCTTCGAACAAACACCGTCGAAGGTGAACACAATGCAGCAAGCTTTCGGTGCAGTCCTGCCACAAGCCAGCCGTGCACTGCTGGCGCGCAAGCGTGTTGCGCTCCCTGATTTGTTGCAGCGCTACTGAAACGTGCGCATTTTTCTGCGTGAGCGCGTCGTAGTACTCGTCAAAGATGCGGTCCGTCGCAAACAGCAGGGGGAGCGTGTCGCGTTCTAGTTCCGAAGCGAACACCCCATCCAACCACAACGGCCGTACTTCTGGCGGCAGTTGAAGGTCCACGACGCTTGACATGCCAGGGTGAGAGATTAACGTCTCCGATCTGAAAAAGAAATGGACGAGAGAACATCAAGCCGATTCATGTGATGACATTCAATTCGCACACCAAATCGAAAATGGACAACTGAACTAAAACTTTTTTTTGATCGGCTCAGGGGCCCTGGCGGGAGGGGGAGAAAAATGTACCGCGATCTGCTCTTCGAAACTGAGGTCTTCGTACACTAAAGGCTTCGGCTTTCCCCGCCAATGTGGGCCCATGAAAAACTGTCTGTCGAGCAACTCTTTGTGCCGCGTGATCATGTCAGGGTCAAGATTTTTCTGGCCCCAGTTTGACATCGGAACAAAATTGCGGTGACCCGCACCGTGATCGGATCCCGGCGTGGGGGACTCATCGCTATCCCGGGTGGTGATGCGGTGATAGTGCTCCAGCGGGTTGACCACTCCCCAATCGTAGGTGAGGCTTGGGCACGGCAAGCCCTCCAGCGCACGCTTTGGTGTGCACAGCCGCAAGTACGACAAGCGGTCTAAGGTTGACGCCAACGCGAGTTCGAGCGACTGCCCACCGACCCCTTTATTTTCGCGCCATTTGTCGCGCACCTCTGCCAGAGATAGGCGACGCAGTCTGGCATCCTGGATCGTTCTGCACAGGATGAGACACTCGCGGTACAACGCCAGCTTCGCGGTACGTGAACGAGCGGCAGGCCCTCTTGCCGCGGGATGATTCATATTGTTACTGTTTGTGTCGCACCAGGCTCCTACATTTTCGACAACCGTTCAAGTCGTAGAGATTTCATCCGTTGGTCGACGGATGATGGACCGAGGGGCAGAAACTGGTGGCTAACTACTGATCGTCGCAACTAAGTACTGGCACGAACAGGGCGGTGTCAAGCGGCACTGACGGGGTCTTGATGCCACGGTGGTGAGTGGGGACCAAGGCAGCACTTGTGTTCGCCTTACACGGAGCCGCAATGAGTGCATCTCCGAGTTGGCGGCTTCCGCTTTGTTTGGTACAAGAAGGACCGTGGATCGGTTTTTTTTTGCTCTTCTCCAAAGCCACAAAGGTGAGAACGGATAAGTCGGTCACACCGTATTCCCCGAGACAACGGTCGTCTGACAGAATAACCCGGCCGTGACACAAGCTGCTTTTCGCGGTGGCGAACCTGACGTTGAGTAGCCGGCGCAACTCGGCGACAGTGGTTTCCTCCGTCACACCCGACACGGAGCACCAGCAACGTCGATCCCAAGACGTAGCGCATCGCACGGTGAAAGCCGGCATCGCCGTCACGGCGACAGGCGATTCAGGAACGGCCATCGCGCACGTCGTCTGAATCCACTAATGAGTCACAAAAAGCAGAATTTGACACTCCTCTCAATACTTCATGCCATGATCGTTGACACAACCGCCCGGGCGGCACAGTTTATCCCGAATGATTACAGTGTTAAGTGGGGGTTTAGTTGCCCTGGGCGCTTGACAAGCGGCTACTGGGCACTCCCTTCCTCGACGGCTTCATGGTTCCTGGCGACTTCATTGTCTGCAAGCTGCACGACGTTGAAAGGAACAGTCTTCCACTTCGGAAAGACGCGCTTGTAGAGGTCCATCATGACAGTGTCGTGCTGAAAAACAATATTATTGAACTGCGCTTTGAAGAGACCGTGTTCGCCGAGCGGCTTCAATATTTTTCCACGTCTTCCCAGCCGCGTGTAAAGGTCCAGAGGGGCGTACCATCTGACGTCCTCATCGTTGTAGAACATGAACTTGATGACAATCTGTTTCTTGTAGATCACGGCGATGCGGCCCGACAGGACCACGCGCTTCAGAATGATAAAGGCGGGATTCGGGGGTAACACACTTCCGAACGCGAAGAATCGAGGCGAGGAAAGGGACTCGAGGGAAAGACCTTCCAGCGGCACATTGAACATCAACACCGGGCACGGATGAAACGAAATGGGCCCGTAGAACGAGGCGATGCGGAACTTTTCCTCTGGGTGGAAAAATCTCGCGAATCGTGTCCGGTCCCCGGTCATGACATCCGAATAAATCGGCTGCGAAAAGAATTTCCGGAAACCGACGTGGATCAACATCGGCGTTTTGGACTTGATCGGATCCGTATGCTCGCTGTCGCGCTGCACGTGGCAGTGCAGCAATGACCATTTTTGTTCATGGCGAAGTTGACCGGAAACGATGAGGATGTCATCCGCCAGCTTCCAGACTTCAGGTTCAACGTCGGCGATGAATATAGCGACGTAGGTTCCCACCGCGACCGGATTCTGATTAGACTCATTGACGACGCCCTGGCGAATTTTTGAATAGCCCTGCAGCGAAAAAATTCTTGCGTATTCCACAGGAAGATTCTCTTCTGAGTCCCACTGCCCGCGCAGGAAACTTTTCATGCCCCGGTACTTCGCGAATCGCTGACGTGCTGGAAGGTGCATCGGCGTGTCGACTTCGTCCGGGCTGCGAAACTCGTCGTAGCTTGCCTCCTTCAGCCTGGCCATCCCCTCGAGTTTCTGCTCCAACGTCGTATCTTCCGCTTCGACGACGTCAGTGAGACGAAGTTCATCTACTTCCGTCCGCGCCGTGACGGCGACGGATCGCTGCTCGTCAGCCGCACCCAACAACTCAAGGTTTCTTCTTCGCGTGGCTTCGTCCACCGTAATGCCAAGGTCACTGTTGGCGTCGTCGCCGCCCGTTTCTCCCGTGTACCAAGCAGCTTGATACGCGGAGGTTCCTGCCGGCACCCTAATTTTGACCGTGGGAGCCTCAAAACCCGACAAGTCCTGCTCGTCGTTGAAGGCTGTTTCGTTGACTCGCCACTTTTCCAGAGATTCTTGGCCGTTTACATCCGGTACGTCCAGGTCACCACAAGCCGCATCCGCAATAGTCGGGTCACCGCCATCGCAAATTTTCTGGAGCGCGTATGTTCCGTGATTCGTGATGTGAACCAGTTGATTGGCGGACAATGCTGAACCGCGAAGGAATCCACACAGTTTCAGCGTTCGTGTTTCCGTATCGTACTCACCTTCTTCGGCGACGAAGTATGGGTGCTGGTCTCGCCACGGCAGTCTCCTCACACGCGTGATCTCCAATGTGCGAATCAGCATCGGAAGGTCTCCCTCGAGCACGACTGTGGTGTCCTCGGACAGGATGGACCGAAAGTACCGCTCATGCAATCGCTGAGCTCTGCGCCGATGACTTGCACTGGCTTCATCGAGGCCCTGCAGGGATATGACAAAGGTTGGGCATCCTTGTGCATTCACCAATCGAAGTATGTTTCGCGTAGCTGCTGTGATGCACAATCCAATGTTGTCGAAGTAGGTTCGCACGGTGAGCTGCTCGTCATCGTCACCATCGGGGAAGTCCGGCATCGGTCCGTTGAGCAACTCCAGCGTTTGAGGAGAGCAGTCCAATGCCACGAGCATGATGTCGGCCACCTTTGCGATGTCAAGAATGCGGTGCTCACTCGCGGTGGTGTCAACCAGAAAAGTAAATCGGTGCCGCGAGGGAGTGACAATTGTCGTTGGGAGATGGCGCGTAGTGTCGAATTCGCACACATGCCCCAGCTTCTGAAACAGCGCTTCCGGATTCGATGCTTCGTTTCCGCCGACAAGACCCACTATCCGAGGCGGAAATTCGCAGCCGACTCCCAGCCTCTTTTCGGCCAGAACGACCTTGGTGAGCCGATCCCGTCGAGCCACTTGCCGTTGACGGTTTTTCTCCTTGTGTGCTGAGGGGAATCCGCCGCGGTGATTGTTCTTCGGCGTAATGCGCGTTCCTCGAGTTGTGACCTCTTTACCCTTTCCCCCCTTTGGCATTTTTTTTCGAAACGTGATTGACAATCGATGCTGTGGAAAAGGTGGGAGAATTCAACCGACAAAGGTCATGCTGGCCATCGGATGGTTCCTACCGGCGGGTGAGTCCCCTTGCACCTTGGGTCGCACAGGAGATGGAGGTGAGGACCATGCCGAGCCTTCAAATGCTTCCACACAACACTGTATAACTCCTCTCATTAGGACGATGGCAGCGATTAGTTGCCAGATAGGTCGTCACGATCACGCAAGCTTCAAATTGATTGACTTGTGCAGTGCGCAGAGATTCTCGCTGTAACAAGGAATACCCTGAATCCACTCATCTTCCATCAAACACCGGAAAAAGGCGTCCTCCGCAGCATCTCGTTTCTCATGCAAGATGCAAAACTTGTCCACACCTCCCTCGTGACGGACTAATTGCCGAATAACTGCCCGTAGACGGTCGTTCCACTGGTCGAAGCTGAATTCCGTAACCGTTTGTGCGTTTTCTGTGTTGAAAAGGCTTTGCGAGGTCTTTGCGGTGACGGCGCTACCAATCCACAGGTAGACCACGTGAGCTTGTTGGTCGTGCAGGAGATAAATTCCATGACAGAAAATGTTATCAGCCGTGAGCTGCAGCGGGGGTGGTAAGTAGCAGCCCCCAGAGGGCTCGAAGGGAAACGGCAACCCGGCGTGGGAATGACTAAGGATAGACTGAACTGCGAACAGCCTTGGGTAGAGGTAGGCGATAATGCGAGACGGCTGCATGGTCAACAGATCGAACATGCACTGGACGCGGTCATCGAGTTGCACCGCGGCACCCGGAACTAACGCATCGCTTTTCCATAAGGACAGCAGCAACACCGGGAGCAACTTCAGTTGCTCCGGAAGTAAGAGCTGACCAGAGTGAGAACTGGTGGAGCAGTACTTCCTGTATCCCACAAGAATTTCAAGGAGCTTGCTGTTGCACCAGTCACGGCCAACCTTGGTTCCCTTGTTCACGGCCTCGTGCAATGCATGGCAGCAAAAAGTTTGCAATGTCGACTCCAGATCAGCGTTGCGGAAGAGAGCGGCATAAGTGTTGGCCACCGTCAACTTCAATGTGTGAACCATGACGAGTCGCCGCCCTTCACGCGAAGTGAAAAGAACCGCACACTGAATGAACGAGTGGGACTTAGCATCTATTTTGCCGTCGTGAGCAAAATCGACGACAAAGGAACTTGTAGACCGAAGCCCTGCAAGATCAATTGTGGCTGCTTCTTGCGACAAGAAATGACCGTGGTAGCCCTTGATTTTGATGCCTGCTGACGTCCGGGTCTTGAGCACTCCTGCGAAGCCCGCGCGGTCACAAAGCGCGCTCCAGAGTATTGCATGAAGTCGAGCCTCGTCCGCTGGCGCCGAAAAATTTTTCAGCAAAGACTGGCAGCCGTTCGTGATGTGACAAACTTGACCAATCGAAGCCAAATCAGCATAGGAATCCAACAGCGCAACTAAATCGACGGTGACTTGCCTCGCAGCGCATTCAGCGGCTAGCGACGGCCAGAACCCGTCTAAGGGTCGAAACAGCACCTTTTCGTTTTCCGTTCCGTGCAGCTTCGGTGCGTCTCGATGTGGGTTGGACACGGGCATGATTCCGCAGCCGGACGTCGGCGCCTGGGATGCGAGTACCACCAACTGCCCCCCTGAATCGGCACAAATTAACGTTGCGGCTTTCACGGCAGCGCCCAGACAGCTTCCGGTTTCGTCACATGCTTCACTGATCGAGGGCAGTCGATCTAAAAACGCCTCGATGTCGTCTAGCCGTTCCACAACATTCATCCAACAAAGCATCGTGAAGGGTAAGGGCACGAACGGCGACTCCACGTCAGTCACGATGAGTTGAGGGACTGACGGAACCGAAAAGTTGTAGAAATGCAGTGTGTCGGCGAACGTCACGAAGCTGACTTGGCACATGGGATACCGTTGAGACATGTCTCGCAGCACCCCTTTGAGACAACTTGACACCGCGCTGAGAGTCGACTGAGCCTTCCGAGATACTTCGATGGCTACCAGGTGTCGCATGGGTGCGGCAACAGTAACGCGACCCGAGACGGTGTCCTTGTGGACATACTCGTTGCAGGAAGTGACATCCCAGGTGACACTGCCTCGGCAAAGCTCCGCCTTATCACTCGCGTCCCGTCGTTTGCCGCTCGGATCAATGTTGCAAAAATAGGCAGCGTCGACATCGTTGCTCATCCCGCAAAACATGCAAGTCCAACGACGCCCCAACTCCGTAAAAGGGGCAAACGGGTTGATGTACGCGCGACAGCGGTGGCAGCGTACTGGCAGGCGATCAGCGATGACGGGGACAGCCTCTTCAGATAACACCGGCGCTAGGGGACAAATGACAGAACTCCAGATCAGTCCGGATTCCCGAAGAAATGACTCTTCATGCGGAACCGCGTGAAGCGACGGTCGTATAAACTTTGGATTAGCATTGCCGTCGTCCTGAGCTAAGTAGTTGGTAAAAGCGTGCGGCGGAATGCCTTTTGAAGTTTGGAACACAGATCGAGCCGCACCGGCTGCCTCCGGTAAGTCACGGCACGGAGAGGGAACCTGCGTGCTGTCGATGCGATTGGCACCTTGAGGCTTTGCTCGAGAGCGTTTAGTTTGAGGGGGAGCGGCGCCCAAACTCGAATTTCGCAGCGGCGTGCCCTCCGCATTCGCCACGCTCGCTTCGGTCGTTGTCGCTGGCGTCGTCATGAACGAGTCGCAGTTGCACACAACAACGCTAACTGATTGTGGTGGTAAACAAGCAGTACATTTTGTGTGTCGAACCTGGTTCGCCTTCGTTCGTGAGAGGAACAACATGTGGAAACTACGTCGCACATCGCGATAAGGCAGCTTGGTCACACAGTGCGCATGTTGGCTCAACGTGCCGCAAGTGACCCAAAAAGCGTGCGTTCCAGGAGCTCGAATTCCTCTGCCACGCAAAGAGCGGTGCTGGGTCTCCGTCAATTCGCTTTAACGCCGCCAGCAACAGGCCGACGTCAACGTCCCCAGAGCGCAGAGCCACAGGCGATGACGAAAAGTTTTGAAGCGGCACGATGGCATCGCCGCTAGGAAGGAAGTCGACGACGTTCGGAGCCCCATCGTACAGTGGAACGGCGCCACTGAACAGCCCGTGGTAGACCTTCTCGGTCACATAATCCTCTTCTTGTGTATTCTCCAACGCCACAACGAACTTGTACTTGCTCATGACGCAGAGCTTCTCCAAATAACGGTTCCCTGGGGCGACGCACTGGGGAAATTCTTTGTCGATCCAACGATTTTGTACGCACTTTCCGAAGCTGTGGACGGTTACACCGCCTGAATGTAACTTTTTCAGGATAACGTCCCGGCCACCCTTGCCGCAACGAGAAATAAATGACACCGCCGCAAAGCGTCTCTCCCTCCATGGTGCGTCACCAGGTGCACGCAGGCGACCTGTTTTTGCGACCAGCGTGAAGTCGGCCAAGTGCCGATGAGTCCACGTGAAGTGATGCGGTCGCCAGGTGTGAAACGTGACGACGTGAGAATACTGAGCCAGGTATTCAGGACGCGATTTCTTCCCCTCGGAGATATTCGACTCACCTGAGTAGAAGACAGTCATCTGCGCGGCCGTGTGGCGCTTCGGCACAGGTCCGTGGTGATTCACAACGATTTGTGCAGTTTGCAATTGTTCCGGTGTCGCTTTGTGAAACACACGGCACGTTGTGAGCGGACACTTGATTTCGCAACCTGTGCGAGTCACCGTCGCCAGTGGAAAATAGCTACAAAGATATGTTCCAACGGGTCGGTTGCCAACTAGTACGACGTCCTTCGCCGCTGGACAGCGACTTACGTCGTTGAAGTTTATTGTAATGGTCGGCACGGAACTTGGGAGATCATTGTTCGGAACAGGACGTGGGGACTCGGAGCGAGTCTCGAGTGGCTGTTGACTGGTGGGTGGTGTGCTGAGAACGGCGGGAACTGACGTGCTGGCACGTAGAAGCAGCGACCCCAGTGCCACAAGTGCCACGAGGGAAAGGGCGGCTCGACTGCGACGGCATGCGATAGGCATGTATGAGCATGAGCCTTGAACAATGAGAGTAAGTTGATGCAACCAGGGAAAACGCGGGAATACGGAATGTGCCCCACTTTGGGCGTCGTCGTCGTGGAAGAGTTTTAGAGTATGCTCTATTCTCTATTCATTGCATTGAATAAAAATCCACAAGCGTGATCTAGTCTTCAAGCAAGTTTTTTGAAAAAATCGGTGATTTTGGGATGTGATTTCGTCGGCTCTTTCGGCGCAATGGGAGTGGCCTGTTGGACTGTAGCCACTGCGGGCTTGGATGGTTCGGGTGTCGCCGCCGCAGCTGCTGTTTCTCGCACCAAGTCAAGTTGCCGGCAGTAGTCTGTTTCACTGAGTTCTTCTCCGGATGCTCTGTCTACGAACCGCACGACATCAACGGAAACGTAGACACCTCCTTGAAAGACGGTCACGTTCTTCACTGTTTTTTGAAACCGTTTCTGGAAAGAGAGTACGTTCGGATGTGCGAAGCAAGCGATTCGCGACGGGTGTTGAATTAAAAATCCGTCTGCGCGCGGGCGTTTCACGGCGCTTGGGGTGCTCAGGAGGCTTTCTGTTTGTACCGCGACGTGGGGTGTTGTCGGTAGGCGCAGCGAAAAATTTGGAGCCATCACGATTTCGTCGTTCGATGACTCGACTCCACTCGTCAGCCTTTGTTGCTCTTCATCGATTCGTCGCAACTCCTCTTCTTCCGAAGCGTCCGTCTCTTCAATTTCGTCGTCCATCCTAAGCGGTGCCACTTGGATGGTTGAGTTGCATCGTTCCGCGACAGTGCCTGCCGGCACAGACGCTTTATGGTCCGGGGCTTTGGGTCTATTCTTCCGCGAGGTCGCTGGAGAAGGGACAGCCTTGCCATCTTGGAGAGGAGACCCCCGTTGACGTTTGCCACCAACCGATTCCGACGGCGTGACCTCTTGTGCTGGCTGACTGGGCTGCGATCGTTTCATTATTAAGTCGAAGGCTGTCTTTTTCGGCTTACTCTCCGGAACATCGTTCGCTTTTTGTGGCGGCGATATGTTTGAGCCGGGGGCGTCAACGGGTTCTTTCAAGAGTGTCGCACTTGGCCGCTCGTTCTCGTGCGGGATTTCACGCCGAGGCGACACGGTGCCAACGTCCGAAGTGACACTTGTACCTGTCACTGCGGCCGGTGCAGATGCTACTGTCAGTGGAGTTCCGGGCTCGACGTGAGAGAGCGCAACACGCTGCTTTGCTGCAACAATCAAACTTGCCGCCGGCTCGAACGGCTGACTCCCTCCAGTGCTCTGCATCCGTTCGCGTGTTGTTAATGGATAATCACGGAGAGCCCCGAGAGAGTGTGCCCGAGATGGCAGCTGAGATAATACAGCTACTCCTGCCTTGGTGTCCGCCGACAACAGATGCACACCGTAAGTGGTCACAATCAGCAAATCTGAGCCGGAACGTGTTCGCGCGGCATCCACGTCACTTGCAGGAACGATAAAAAGTTTGCTTTGACCGTCAGCCCCTTGCATCTGAATGCAGCACTGAAGCTGAGCATCGTTGGGAAACTTGACTGCAATATCTTCGCAAAGGCGTCGCGCTTGAGTTCGATCTAGCTGCAGCCTGACCATCACATCTGACACCCGAATTCGCCCGAATTGCTTCAGCATGTCAAGGCTAGTGGCCTCATTTGAGGAGGGAGACATGCTACACTGGCTTTCGTTCAAAGTATCAAGGTCAGAAAGAGGTCGAATCATTGGGCTTGATCGCATTTGTTAGTGTTATCTGTTCACACAACACACTTCTTCTGCAAAAAATAAGTTCACGTTCGAAACGTACGAAAACGGTCAGTGTTGAGTCGTTGTCGCGCCGCGGACGTCATTACCGACACGTCGATCAACAACACCTGCGAGGCTTCCGGCGTTTCGATCAACATTTGTCGGCCCACCAGCCTTGTACACACCAGTGTACTGAGATTTGTCGTCGTGGAAACGTGTCGCCTCGGCCACTGTGCCCGACGACTTTGGACTGCTGGCACAAATTTTCGCTTCAACGTCAGAAGATTGCAACTTTTTCTTTGCCGCAATTTCCGGAATGGCACCATCTTGAAACTGCTGAAATGTGATCTTGCGGGCGCCCTTGGCCTTGATCTTGTTGAAGAGGAGATCGACGTCGGTCGTGGTGAACGCTTTGGCATCCACCAATCCACATTCCTTGCACATTTTGATGAAGTGCGCGTTGTCCATTTCGTTGGAAACCGCGCCACCAAATGATGCGAACGCAACAAAGGCTTCTTGAAGCGACATTCGTGAAGTGGATGGATCGATTGAACTTTGAGTGACATGGAACAAAGAATGGGCAGAAATCGAATTGAAATGCCGCAAAAACCATATCATCAGTGTCGAGGACAATTGTTACCATTCCTCTATCAAATCCGTCCTAATAAGCTCGGTGATGAGCGTTGCCATGATGAGAATGGCTTGCGACCGGAACGTGAAGGACAGGCAGTCCTCGACCGCGTCTGTATTCATCATGAAACTGGAAAATCAGGTTGGTGAGCAACGGCAGCCCAAACATTGCCATCATCGCGTGCTCAGGATACCGGGAGGTTATCTCTTGCGTCGCGATGCCGTTGAATTGACGTAGAAACGGATCCAGACCTCGCGCGCCTTCATTCAGACAAGGGTGCAAGGTTTCAAGCCATGATCCGACGAACTCAATTTCAAGTGCCTTGAGTTGGTCGGAGAATGCAGCGGCGCTCGGTGTTGGGTGAAAATGAATCCACAGGTCAATCGTTCTATGCAAGTGTGTCGTGAGTGACGCGACGGTGATGCCGATCGGATCGCTGTCCGCATTGCACGTGTCACCGATAATGATGTTGGCCCGGGTATCGGCAATCAAGAACTCACGCACTTCCGACGCCAGCCGTTGCGAAAGTGCAGCGAGCGCGGAGGCAGAGGTGTCGCGTTGCAGCATGTCAATGACCAAGTGATCACGCACCGGTTCACGAATGTCGTTGAATGGAAGCCAGTCACCGGCTAACACACGCATCGCTTGTTGCATTAGCGCGGCGTTCGGGTCCATCCCCGGCATGGATTGCCGCAGAGAGGCGATGATTACCTGCAAGAGTGACGCCATTGTGCGCTCTGCTTTCTATTCAACAACAACAACAACAACAACAAGCGGCCACTGAGAGAATCAGACGCACGGTACAGGGGCGGATTCGACAAATGCAATTCTCACACCCAAACATGGCACCGGATGCTGCGATTCCGTAGGAAGTTCACCAGATCGATGCACTCGGCTGGAAGAAGTTTGAAACGCGACGCGACCGGCCGTGTTGAATGACACTCCAGCAACAAGTCCGAGACTAACGCTAGAGCACCGGTTTTCAGCATGTGCGGTAGAAGTATCCACTCGCCTCCTTCGATATCCATTTTCATGACAATGTGATCGGCGGACGAATATGTGTCGAGGAGGAAACGGGACACGTCAACACTCGGACTCAACCATTTTTGTCGACGGTCACTGCGTCCGTCGTCAACGCGACCCATCTTGCGACCCGAAATGTGTACCCCATTGTCGTGAGTCCATGCGGCCCCAACAACGTAGGTAAAGTTGCGAAAAAATCCAGGAGTTCCGCCGACTGGATAGTCCGACTTGAGGTCCAGCAAGTCGAACGCAAAGCCGTCGAACGACGAAGCGTTGGGAAAATTGCGCAGAAACCACTGCGTGCTACCCGATGGAAATTGCCTTGCACCAACGTCGATCCAAATCTTTCGCCGGGCGTTGGCAGAAACCGGTGCGAAGGTTAGTTTCCGAAGTGGGCGGTTGCTTCTTATGGAAGAGATGATGCGCTCGATCGGATAGCCTTTCACGTGCAAAAACGCACCCCGATTGCGGTTGGGCATCATGCCCTCGATCATCATTGGTGCACCGCCGACGGTCGGCTCCGGATCCGTGGAGTTTAGCATAACCAACACTGTGTTGATGACTGTCAGTGAAGACTCCAGTTTAGGGACTGAATCGATTCTCGTTGCGGGTCTGCGGTTGAAGGTGCTGCCTGTCGACGAACCGGAATTTTCTCGCGATACGTGAACGTCCAAAAACACTCCGAAAACGCACAACAGCGTGAACACCAGCAGAAGCTGGTTGGGCCTCATCAACATTGTTCAGCCTTCACGATCTCAGGAAGGACTCACAGACAACAAAAGCATCAAGGGCGCCAAGGAGTATCAGAATATTGGACAAAAACGAAATCATTTCCCTAATCAAACACAACCAGCAGTTGGCATTTACCACACAGCTATTCAATCTTGATTGCGCCGTAGATTGTCCAGACAAACCATGACGCACTGAGGAACCCGACAGCTCCGGCAGCGATGGCGAACATGGATGAAGCCAACGACATGTATCCGAGGTAAAGCATGATACTCGATGGCTGTCGAATGGTCAACGTCGATGCCAAGTAGTACACCGAGTACAGAAACGTACAAGCGCCGCTGCTTGCTGACAGCAGAAAGCTTCGCCACCACCAACGATGATCTTCGTCGCATAACTGAAAGTAGATGCAAACCACAACTGTCTCAGCGCAAGTTACCACGACGATCAGCACGACTAGAGCGAGGAAGCCGAACACGTAGTAGACGCGACCCTGCCAGAATGAGGCGAGTATAAAAACGAGCTCGATGAACGCGGCGCCAAACGGAAGCACACCTGCAGCAGGAATAGCGATCTTTGGTTGCAACCACCAGCGACCGGACGACGGAATCAATCGCGGCAATGGATTTACGCGGCAAGGTGCCTCAAGGACCGGCCGACGATATGCCACTGCCGAACCGACCAGCGACAACGGTAGAGATACGCCGAACCACAGCGCCATCAGCATCATGAAAGTTGTCCAACGAACGGCACTGGAGGCGTGTTTGTACCATTGAACGAAGTTGATCATGGCGTAAATCAGAATGGTGCTCGCAGGCAGCAACGATGCGGCCAAAAACGAGTTTTTCCACGATTGCACATGCCAAAATTTAAAAAGACGAGCCGAGACGAAGCCAGCATACGATCCCAGTACAACGAAGAAGAATATCATGGTTGTCAAGAGGGAGCCACGGTTTGTGGGAGCCAAGAATCCGAGGCACGCGATGCCGAGAACAACCATGGCCATAGCCAACACTTGACAGCCGGACCCGACGAGTGCGCCTAGAAATGCTGCGTGTTCTGGCGCGCGAAAAACATCGCCATGAACCATTTTCCATCCAAACTCATCCATTCCGTCACGCTGTGCGTCTTCTGCGTTGTAGAGTGCAACATCCTTTCGCAGCGCCCGGAGTAAAATAACAGCTACCATGGCGCTCAAGAAAAGCAATATCAAGAGAGAATTGATGATGGAGTACCAGTGGATTTTGTCATCATGCTCGCCACCCATCAGATAGATGTCGAAACGAGTTGCCCATGGCTTGTCGGGCCGGTCGACCCATTCCACAGAGTAGGAGAAAGTGATGGACCCACTTGCGACTTCAACTGGTTCCACTTGTGGAGGAGGAAAGATCTTTCCTTCTTGACAAGCACTCGGCGCATGCGCGACGGACATCGCTGTGACGTTGAACTCCACTACTCGGAAGACCTCGCGGCTTTCCTCGTTCATTTCTTCAGGCTCATGATAGCCGATGGTAAGCCGAAGGTGATTGTTGACCAATGCCTTTTTTCCCTCTGCGATGGATGACGGAACGCCCAGCGGATATCCTTGCAAAATCTTGGGTGAACGTGGGCCGGCATTTTTGATGGACTGAGCGGCGGGCAGATTGTCGAGAATCAAGTTACCTCGGTAAAACTGATCGATAAACTTTGCGTTCTTAACGATTTCAGCCGGCGTGTACTGAGCGGTGCAGACGCTGCGGCACGTAACGTTTTTTCGCATTCGAACTTCAAACAACGAAATTTCGATTTGGTCTCCCCAAAGCAATTCGCCGATGTTCTCTCGTGTTCGGTACAAGGCGAGGTCGGCTGTCGACGGAGAGCATGCCTTGAAATCGTAGAATGGGAAGGGCATCACGGCCTGATGCGATGACAAAGCGTTGACTTTCACCTCCACAAGACTTCCTTCTTCGTAGCTTGTCGGTCCCAGTCCAGTGATGTACATGCCGGCAGCATTGCACAGTGGTAAAAGGGTGGCGATCGCAACCAGAACGAGAGACATTGCGGCAAAAAGTGCTTCGAACAGAAACGAAGGAATGCCAAGAAACAAGAGCGTGGACCGCGACCATCAAGAAGACGCTGCGCTGGCCGTCGCCGTGATAATTCAAACAACCTAGTGGCAGTCAGTGAAAAAATGGGGTGGAAAGATCGCACAGTTGCCTAGTACGTGATCATGGCATCGTAGTCGGCCTGCAGACGCGCCAGAGTTTCGACCTTGGGCTTGCGGACCAGGCTCGCGCCACGGAACGACTTCTTGCCGGCAAGCGGCTTGCCTGCGGCCTTCGCCTCGCGGACCTTCTTGGCCGCCGCAACCTTGTCTTGAAAGCCCTTGCGGCAATTCGACTTGCGAACATGTTCGAAGCGAACGCAGATGCGCTTGCGCAGAGTGCGGGTGCCAACAGGCTTGTTCACCATCACGCCAACGCCGCGAGGAGTGACGTTCCAGACGATGCCAGTGCGCCCATGGTAGTACTTGTGCGGCATGCCTGCGCGCACCGAGGGATCGGCCACAACATCGACGTAATCGCCAACCTTGTACGTCTGCAGAACGGTGAGCACGCCGGGAACGCCGTGCTTACGGAACTTCTTCTGGAACAAGTGGCGTGTTCCGCTCTTGTAGCCGTACGAGTGCACCATTGGGCAACAAGGGTGGCGTGTCTTGACTTGGAGGGAGAAAAAAACAAACAAGAACTGAGTTGACCGCGTTTCAGATGCTTTACGAACGGGAAAATGTTTTGAGAGGTTAATCACTCCATTCCACTCAGTTATTTGAGGACAATTAGCTTTCTTCAGTACGTGATCATGGCATCGTAGTCGGCCTGCAGACGCGCCAGAGTTTCGACCTTGGGCTTGCGGACCAGGCTCGCGCCACGGAACGACTTCTTGCCGGCAAGCGGCTTGCCTGCGGCCTTCGCCTCGCGGACCTTCTTGGCCGCCGCAACCTTGTCTTGAAAGCCCTTGCGGCAATTCGACTTGCGAACATGTTCGAAGCGAACGCAGATGCGCTTGCGCAGAGTGCGGGTGCCAACAGGCTTGTTCACCATCACGCCAACGCCGCGAGGAGTGACGTTCCAGACGATGCCAGTGCGCCCATGGTAGTACTTGTGCGGCATGCCTGCGCGCACCGAGGGATCGGCCACAACATCGACGTAATCGCCAACCTTGTACGTCTGCAGAACGGTGAGCACGCCGGGAACGCCGTGCTTACGGAACTTCTTCTGGAACAAGTGGCGTGTTCCGCTCTTGTAGCCGTACGAGTGCACCATTGATGAAACTGGTTCGAGGCCTTTCTCTTCATACAAAAACAACACATGTCCGGACAGTGCCTGATACTCAAATCGCGGATTAAAAGATCAAGCGGGTGATCGGCCATAACTCACTGCCAACCTTTGGCTTGTTGCGTCCGAAACAATTCGAGTTGATGACAACGTTCGAGTTCCATTTGGTAGGCAGTCAATCGAGAGGTCCGACGCCCGTCGATGGAGTCAATGAGCAGGTCCGTAACAGTGTCTTTACATGGAGAAGTAGGACGCACACCGGCGACGTGCATTGCCACGCGAGCAGCGATTCGACGTTCTTGTTCCCGACGAAATTGCGCGTCAGCGGAGAGCACTTGATCTCGAACCGCCGCCCACTCTTCTCTTGCAGAGAAATCCGCTTTGCACAACTCGAATTCTCGGCTGGAGTGGCGTGAACGAACTGAAGTGGTTGATGAAATCGTAAGTCGAAGAGAACGCTTTCGCTCTTCGTCTGCCTTGAGGTCAGCTTCTCGTTGGACCTTCGCAATCATCTCGGCGTCAGCTTTGTCACGAGTACTTTTCGCGACCTTTCGCCGTTCTTCTTGGGACTTCAATTCAACGAGTTCTGCAAGTTTTCTCTTCTCTTCCGTTGCTGCCCGCTGTCGATCACGTTCCGACTTAACTTGTTGCTCAAGTTTTGCGGCGCGCACATGAGCCTCCTCCGCAACTCGTTTCTTGACCTCTTCACGTCGCTTTGACAATTCGGCTGAGCGGTGATCATTGGCCGCGAAGTCAACGGACTTGAACCCAGGTGTATGCGAGGACTCTGTCTGTCTGCGGTCAACGGATTTCATCCGATGCTTGTCGGCCTCGCGTTTTTCTAACGCATGAAACACTCTTTCAGCATCGTCAGCCCGTTGCCGTAATACAGCATGAAAACAAGCGTCCGAGACTTCGACGCGCGCACGCAGTGATTCAATAAAATATCTCACAACTAACTTCCGGCACAAGTGTCCTCGTACGTACCGTTGCAAAGTAATCGCTGCGCGAAGTGTCTTCGCGCGTTCCGCCTGTTCTCTTTTTACGCGTTCCTCAAGTTCGGCCAAGCGACGTCGGTCTTCTTCTTCCTTCAGTCGGCGTGCAGCTTCTTCCTTTGCTTTGCGCTCTGCCACAAGTCTCGCTTTATGCATCTGCACGTAGCGGCTAAACAAAGATGCACGAACTTCGCACGCACGTGCGATGGATTGAAACAATACTGCGAAATGCTTGGTCGCAGCATCCTTGGCACGATTCAGAATTGTAAACCCGCTGTGCCGCAAGAAAACTTTCGTCTTTCCCAATTGGCCCATTTGCTTTGAAATGTCAAGTCGCTGGAAGACCGATGCAGCCACTTGTGCCGCGGAGTCACCATCTTCCTTGAAAATCAGCACCTTGTACCGCATGACGAACACTTCCTTTGTGAACCGAATCGGATAGCCGCCCTGTCGAACGCGAACGGTGTCGAGAACGCCTGCCGAACGCAATTGTTGAGTGACTTGCAAATGTGAAAACATGCGCGGTTTCTTCGCTGGATGAGGCTTGATGCATCGTATCCAATGGGGATTGGTTGAATTGATTAACACCATTAGTTCCAGCAGTTGCCGGATGAAAAATCCACTAACAGTCATCTTCGCTGCCGGGCGGGCGGCGTCTTCGATGGCAGGCGTAATCAATGCAACTAAAGAGTTGGTGCTTCTCGACAGCAAATTTTTCATGGCATCCTTGAGTGTGTCCCGATTTTTATCCAAAAAACCGTCCACAGTGTACGTGACGTCACCCGCGTAGTGTTTGATCTTGAAGCAGTTGTCTTTGTTCTTTCCGGTGACGGCCAGAAAAAATGGATGCCCAAGTTTGTCCTTTGTTGTTTGATATGCACCAAGAATTTTTTGCATGAAATTTTTCTCTGACCCACTGACAAGACACTCTTCATCAAGCAAGGAAAAGAGGCCGCCCTTGGCAGACAAAAGTTCAATGCATGGTTTGTTGTCAGCGAATTGACGAAACTCTCCAACATCCAGCCCTTCCTCACGACACTCTCTAAGGTCCTCGGAGAAGATGAAGTGATTGTAGTGGTTCTGAAGAGATTCATTGGCCAAATTGATACACAATTGTTCGAAACTATTGACAATAAAATCTTCGAAACCGAAAATATCCAAAAGACCAATCCAATGTTGGCAATTGCCACTCGCAGAAATGTCGGTCGTTTCGTTGATTTTTCGCACCAGCCAATCGAAAAGCCAGTCGTAGATGCCTTTGCTCACTGAGTCTCGCGTGTCCAAGGCTTTTGCTTTGTCCAGATTGCCCACAACAACATCCCCGCGCGCGACTCTCGTGGTGGTTGTCAATTCCTTTTCAAGTCCCTTTTCTTCAACACCCCAGAGTTCGGCTGCCCGAGTTAATGCGCCACGGAAACCTTCATCGATTTGGGCCGCCATTCCACCACGGTCGTCGCGCTCGGCAAATTCCATGTTCTGGAAGAACAAAATACCAGCAACGATTGACCAAATTTGACGCTGCTCGTCGTTGGTGATGCCGACGTCCGTCATGGCTTGCTTGCAGCCTGCATAGTCTGCACCGTCGTCAACTCCTGCGATGGTCAAACATTCACTGGAAAGCAGCATACGATGCAACCGGGTGGACCGAATGCCAAACTCTTTCATGTCACACCCACACGCTAGTTGATAGAAAGAATGATACACTCGCTCATCCTTTGCAGCTGAAATGATTCGGCTTTTTTCAAGTAAGTACTTGATGGCGAAACTCCCAACCAAAAAACCGTCACGATCGAATTGAATCTTCATAAATTTTCCGAAACGGCTGCTGTTGTCATTGCGAATGGTTTTTGCATTGCCGAATGATTCGAGGATTGGGGATGCCGCGATTACCTTCCTGTTGACGGAATTACAAACTGCTTGTTGTTCAGCAGTGCCATTTCTCGTGCTTAACGCGCCCAGGTACTTCACGACGATTTTTGCGCCTTCAGTCTTTCCCGCTCCACTTTCGCCTGAAATAAGGATCGTTTGATTCATGGAATTTTCTCGCATTTCCCAGTACGTTTCGTGCGCTACGGCCCATGAATGGGGAAAATTTTTCTCGATCAAAACCCCTTCACTTAAATAGCTTTCCATCGCAGCATCTTTGTACCACGGGATATCAAACGTGAAAGGGTTGAGGGCGATGACGATGGGGCCAATGTTGGTGTAAACGACATCTCGCATGTACCGCCGTTTCAACGCGAATAATATCGTAGACTCGTGAAGCTCCGTCAGCATCAACAAGTCATTGACATCTTCCTCGAGGGTGTCGGCGCGTGGCACGAAAACGTCATCTGGTCGAACCTTTTCTTGTCGAATAGGCTCTGGATCCGTGGCAACACAGGTGTACGTTTTTGTTTTTTGATCGTATCCCACGACCGTTCCGAGCACCCACGCATGTTGCAACGAATTGAAGGCCGCAGAAGTTCCACTTTCGACGACAAGCATTTCGATCGGTTAAACTGTGGCGGCGAACTGGACAAAGAGGTTGATCAGACCCTGTCTGCTACTTGATCTGATCTTCGTCTGTTTCCAACAAACCAACAACCGAAACACGCGGTCCTCGTACGTAAAGAGGTTCAAGAAATAATATACTAGGAAGGAAGGAAGGAAGTTGTGGTTGTGGCCCAGGTGGGCATCACGGGCAGTGCGTGGGTGACTTGCCTGGACTCACGCGGCGGGATTCACAGTCCGCCGGCGATGCACTTTTTCCGACGATACCTTGAAATTCTTTGCATCAAATCCTAGCAAACTTCGTTGGCCTTGAGTGGCGATGCATGCGTCCATTCCGCCGGAGGACTGCTGATCGATGGTCAAGTGGAATGGGGAAGACCGGTCACCTTCCGGAGC
>ERZ1292633.653-Hain-H41-02um-R1-653-length-39408-cov-6_pt1 | contig 39408 bp, 26 predicted proteins | sample MGYA00564406_ERZ1292633 | MGnify/ENA primary metagenome ERZ1292633 (study PRJEB36523, sample SAMEA6512639) | groundwater metagenome | collected 2019-01-08 | study: AquaDiva: Metagenomics assemblies of 32 groundwater samples
GGAGGACACGCTCATAGTTTCTCCGGGTTCGGATCAGGCGGCGTGTCCGGTCCGGGACAGGATGGTCGAAACTATCACGCATCCCGGGTGTAAGCACCGAAAATTCGGCCCCTTGCGAATCGGGTTCGGCGCTCTATAATACGGGACTCTGCCCGGTGTGGGCGGTTGCTGGAACGGAGCGTGTTATGGCTAAGCCGAAGACGCACAAGGGATTGAAAAAGCGCGTGCGGGTCACCGCCACGGGCAAGGTGAAGCACAAGCCGGCCTTCGCCGGGCACTTGATGAGCGGCAAGAGCGGCCGGCGTTGCCGCCGCCTGCGAAAGGCGGCCGTGTTGCACGGTCCGATGTGCCAGAAGATCCGCCTTGCACTCGGCAAAGCCTGAGCGGCGAGCGAAACCACGGGCCGGACAGCGCGCAAACCGGCTGCGGTCGAAGAGGAGTTGACAAACCATGGGACGAGCGACAAACGGGGCAGCCTCTCATAGCAAGAAACATCGTCTGATGAAAAAGGTCCGGGGCCATCAAGGCTCCAAGGGCCGCAACTTCCGCCTCGCCAAGGAAGCGATCGTCCGCGCGGGCGTCAACGCCTATCGCGACCGTCGGCGGCGCAGGCGGGAGTTTCGGGCGCTATGGATCACGCGTCTGACGGCGGCGTGCCGCGCTCGGGACATCAGCTACAGCCGGTTCATCTTCGGCGTGCAGTCGGCCAACATCGAGTTGGACCGCAAGGCCCTCAGCGAAATCGCCGTCGCATCGCCGGGCGATTTTGACGCCCTCGTGGAGATCGCGCAAAAGCACCAGCCGAAGAGCGCAGCCGCGGCCTGATCTCGCCGCGGGCCCCGGTTCACGAGTTCACGAATGCCGGATCGGCTACCGCGCCGTCCGGCGTTTGTTCGTGAAGCGCGCTACGTGCCGCCCTGCACGACCTTTCTTGGTTTTCGCTTTTGGAATAGCTGTTTCAGCTCTTCGGTGATTCCGCGAAGGGGGCTTGCCCGCACGGTCGGTTGCGAAAGCGGCCCGGTCACGCGCAACTCGACAAGCTCCCGTGAGGCGCCCTCGACCAGTTCGGCGAGGACGGGGACCTTCGAGAATCGCCCCGATCCCAGGTTGACGAGCGTCAGATCGACGCCCTGATCGGGCAGCGACATCGTTCCTTTTCCGACAAGGCTTAACGCCTCGCCGCGAAGCAGGATGTCGTCCAGGGTCACGGCGTTGCCCGCGACGAAGAACTCGATCCGGGCTTCGCCGAGCACGTCGTTATTCGGCACGGTGATGTCGAGTACGTTGATGATCGCAAGCAGGATGGGCAGGCGGTAGATGTAACCGTCGAGGATTTCGATTCGTCCGCCGCCGCGGCGCGTCGCGGGTCGGTTCCATTCACCGGAAAGGTACAAGTGCGCGTGAACGAGTCCACGAACATCAAGCGGCTCGCCGGAAGAACGGGCGGGTCGAACTTCCCCCAGGTCTGGCGACCTGGGCCACCCGCCGGAGCGCGGCGCACGGGAGGCGTTAATGAAGGGCGCGATCTGCATCCCCTGAGTCGTGGCGGAGAGCTTGTAGTTCGCGTGCGACGAATCAAAGACGAGTTCGGCGTCGGCCGCCAGCGCGCCGTCGTACATCCGACCGTTCATCCGCTCGAGGATGAGGCATCCCCCGCCGGCGGCCGTGCGCGCATACGACCACCGTCCCTCCGCCGCGCGGACTTCCCGCCCATACAGCACGGCGTCGGTCTTATCGAAGCGGCCTGACAGCGTGGTTCCTCCGAGGCGGTCAACGAGCATTCCGTCGAGCGAAACCGTGCCGTTCACCCGGGCCGATTCGGCGATGCCGCTTAATACGGCGTCGCGAAGGTCCGCCTGACCCCTGACGGTCCACGTAGCAGGTTGATCGCCTCCGGAACTTGCGTAGCTGAGTTCATCGAGCCGCACATCGATGCGTCCGGACGGGCCGAGCTGGTTCCACAGGCCGCGCATGTGCTCGGGCATCAGTCCGCGAATGCCTTCGTCCAGGGACGCGCCGGCGGCATGGAGACGAATGACGCCGTTTTCGCCGTGGTCGTCGCGGCGCGACTGAAAATCGACACGGACAGCGGCCTCTCCGTATCGCGCGCTGACGCCGTGCGCCTGCGCGCCGGACTCGTCGATATGGATCGACGCGCGGACGTCGCGGAAGGGAAGCGGAAAGCGTTCGTGACGCACCGTTGCGCCGGTCAGACGAGCGAAAGCGCGGCAGCGAAGTTTGTCGGGATTGTCGGGGTCGGAAGTGATTTGCGCGTCCGTCGCGATCGGGTCGTCGACACGCCAGGCGCTCAAGGCCGCGCGCACGCCCTGCGGCGCGGCCTCGCGCAGCGAATCATCGAGCAGCAGGTTGCGGGCGCGGATGGACACCTCCACCGACGGAAGTCGCGGGTCCAGCCCGATGGCGCCGGAGGCCGATAGCTCGGCGTCGTTGTATCGCCCGTTGATGGTTTCGATGTTGATTCGATCGGCGTTGATGTGCATACGCCCGCTGACATCGGTCACGCGCAGCGGGAACTGATCGTAGGTTACGGTCAATTCGTTCGGTCGAATGTCCGATTCGTGGCGGAGTTCGAGCGAAGCCGCATCGAGGATCAGCAACGTGTGCGCGTCGACGCATCCGCGGGGATCGAACGACTGAACACGCCGCCGGACCGCGGGCGGCAAGGCGGCCAGCAATGATTCGTCCACCGCAACGTCGGCGGCGTCAATCTGAAAATCGAACGCCGTCACCTCGGCGTTGTCGAGGTCGGCCGTTCCGTCGATGCGAAGCTGACCCTCGCCGGCGCGGCCGACGATATCGTGTACGCTGATTCGATCCTGATCGAGAACGATCCGACCCGACAGATGATCGACCGGGTAAGGGAATCGGTCGTACTTCGCCGAGAGATCGTCAAATGTCACCCGCGCGGTGGTTTTCCAGGGGGCCATGTCGTCATCGGTCGAGGTGGGGCGGCGCATCTCCACGACGGCGCTCACCAGACCCGCCGGCGTGAATGGGTCGATCAGCCTGCGGTACTGAGGTTGCAGTCCCGCGTGCAACGTGTCGTCGAGCGGGACGTTGGTCGCGGAAATATCGACGCGGGCGGCGGCAGTCCGCGTCGGCGCTTCCATCCAGACGTTGACGCAAACCCGTGCGGTTCCGTGCCGCCCACAGACGTCGCGGACATGGACGCCGTCGGGTGTGAACTCGACGGCCCCGGTCAGTTGGTCGCCACGGTACGGGAAGTAACGGCACGAAGCGTCGCCGCCCCGCGCGGTCAGAAGCGCCCGTCGCACGACGAGGGAGGCGTTCGCGCCGGCGCGTTTCGCGACGTTGAGGTCGATGTCAATGGGTCCGTGGGGATCGTAGTCCTCGAAGAAGTGCACCAACTGGGGCCAGTGCTTGACGAATCGTTGCTGCTCCAACGGCGCCTGCGAATCGGCGCGGGGCAGGTCGAGCCGTGTGATGCTCAGGTCCGCGTCGACATCCACGTCGTCCAGCGTCGCGACGTGCCGGAGGTCCCCGTGAATCCTCGCCGATACGCGACATTCACTGCCGTGGAACACCCCCGTGAAGTCTGCGAGGATCGCGTTGGCCGTGATGACGAAACTTCCATTGACGCCTTCAAAATGCAGATAACGCTGGTCGGCCGGCAGATCATGCTCGTCCGCGCCGGCCGGTATCGAGAGCGACGCGTCCCTGAGTTCGATCGTGGCTGACCGCGGCGCATTGTCGAGGGGGGGACCGATGAGGTTGTAGTCGAGCGCCCGGACGCGCCCCTGTAGGCCGAGCAGATCTCCGAGTGCGTCGGCCCCCTCGTATCCGGCGTCGATCGCCAACATGACCGCGCCGACCGACATGGTCGGCAGCCCTCCGCGCACGTTGCGGAGGTACCCGGTCGCCAGATCGATCTGTGAGTGGCCGCCGGTTGTCGGGTCCGCGCCCCCCTGCCACACCAGATCGAAGAGACGCGGGTTGTTCGGCGACCGCCGACCGCGCACGGTGATTCGCATATCCTCCACGAGTCGATCACTCTGCGGCGTGCGATGGATGAGGCGTAGTCGGGCATCGCGCAGTTCGATGGGCGGCGGTGAAAGCGAAGCCGCGTCGTCCGGGGTGATTTCGCGGAGCAGTCCGGCTGCGGCAGTCCAGCCCATCGTCGAGTCGTGTATGAGCATGCACGTAGGCTCGGTCGCGACCAGCGATTCGATTTCGAGTCGCCCTCGTATCAAGGCCCACGGGTTGTGGGCGATGGAGATTTCGTGACACGAAAAGGCCGGCTCCCGCGGCACGGGAGTCGGGACGGCTTTCAAATCGGGGCGCAGCGGCTCCCAGACGGTGACATCGTTCAGGCGAATGCCGTTCATGATCGAGAACGACGCGGAGGCGACACGTACGCGGCCGTTGGTCAGTCGCTGCAGATAGGCCTCGGCGGCGGCGCGGACCCGTTCGGGGTCGGCGTAATGCCGGTAGGCCGCAATGCCGGCGATCGAAGCGGCGGCCAGCAATCCGAAGACGACCGCGCCGCGAACACCGCGTCGTGTTCGCGGCTTCGTGGATTTCGGTGTCAATGGCTCCGGCATGTCACCCCTCGGAAGCGCTTCGCCTACGGTCGGCGATCGCGGGACCGGCGACTCGTCGTTGAGGCCGAGCGACGGCGCATCCCACGCTCAGGCCGACGGCGCCGAGGTATTGTATGTCCAGCGTGCGGTCGGTGCGAATCAGGCTTGCGCCTTGGTCGCCTTCAGATTCCCCCAGAAGTAGCCATTCTCAAATCTCAAATCTGAAATTTCAAATCTCAAATCTCAAACGTCAGTCGGGATCCGGACCGGCTTGAGATCGTGGAGCAAGCTCGGGCGGTGAGGGGCGCCGCTCCGGTTACGCCCCACTTCCGTATTCGGCCTCCAATCAGCGACAATGTCAAAGCCAGCCACGTTCATTACAGAATAATATCGCCAACGCTATCCTACGGTCATGCCTCACGCCGACAGCAAAGACGGGTGTGTCCTTTGCGCCCTTTGTGGTTCAACGTCGTCACCACTGCTTGAGTTCACGTAGAGCAGACTTCTTGACCGCCCGCAACCGCGCGCTCGACGAAGTGCCGCGGCATGGTACTTCCCACCGCGTCGCGCCGTAAAAAGTCCGCGACCGACGAGCCCGATTAGGACTCGTCGGTCGCGTTTGAAAGGCGACACCCCCGCCAGGGCCGCCTTTACTGACCTTCCCCAAACCTCTTCATCTTTCCGTTCCCCCTTCGCCGGATTCTCTTCGGCGGGCGATCGTTCGCGCCTCGCGCGGGTCCAACCACACTCACGCGACATCGCCGAAGAGCACTGCCAAGCAAACGCCGTACCAAACGTCCGAAAACGAGGCGCGAACAGGAAAAACCCTCTTTTCGAGATCGGAACTGACTTCGACAACGAGCGACGCCGACACCGCCGATGGATTCGTGGGGACTAGTACCCACTCTGCGCACCCAAATGGGTATCTTTCAGGGGCGTACCGCGGCTGTTGGGTTGGTAGCCTTTTCGGTATGATGGCGGTTTGGACGCTGGTCAGTTCTTTCAAGGGGCTGTTCTCCATGATCCATGTCGTGCGAATGACCCTCATGGTCGCCGCCCTTTTCGGCGGATTCTGGTGGTTGACGCCAGCCACGGTGACGCCCGAAACCGTTGACGTGGCGTTCGTCGAGCGTTCCGAACAGGCCGGGTGCAAGAACGTCCACACGATGGTCCGCCTCGCGGACGACTTCACGAACATCATGCCCTGGCTTTCTTCGGTCGGAGCGGCGGCGGCAGCCGGCGACTTCAACAACGACGGTTACGCCGATCTTTACGCCACCAACTCCGGTCGCGGCGACATGAATCGGTTGTTCCGTAACCGGGGCGACGGGACCTTCGAGGATGTGACGACCGTCGCCGGCGTTGAATGCGGCAACCCCGAAGGCGCGTCGATGCACGCCGTCTGGGGCGACGTGGACAACGACGGCCGCCTCGATCTGTACGTCACGAAGTGGGCTGAGCCCAATCAGCTCTTCCGCAACAACGGTGATCCCGGCGCGCCGGGATTCACGGACATCAGCCGCGAAGCCGGCGTGGATTACTGGGGCTACGGCAACGGCGCGACGTTTCTCGACTACGACCGCGACGGGCGGCTCGACCTGCTCGTCGGCAATTACTTCGCCGAAGCAGTCGTCGATCCGAAGACCGGTCAGACCGTCCGCAACGATCTTTGGCATCCGGTGACGACGCGTGTCATGCACGAGACGTTCACCCACGCGCGAAACGGCGGGCGGAACGTACTCTATCGCAACGTGAGCGAAGGCAACGTCCTTCGCTTCGAGGATGTGAGCAAGGCCGTCGGCATGACCTTCACAGGTTGGACGCTCGCGGTCGGATCGGGCGATCTCAACAACGACGGCTGGCCGGACGTGTACGTTGCCAACGACTTCGGTCCCGACGAACTCTACCTCAACACCGGCGCGACGGAGACGCCGCCGCGGTTTCGGATCGTCGTGGATCCCAAAGGCCACCCCGGCGTGGGCAACGACTGGTGGAAAGGCATGAACGTCGATATGGCCGACGTCAACAACGACGGTTACCTCGACATCTACGTCACCAACATCCTCGAACGCCGCTACAAGACCGACGAAGGCAACATGCTGTGGATCAACTGCGTCGATCCGTCGTGTCCGGGCGGGCGAGGCTTTCGCAACGTCGCCGAGGCGTCGCACACCAACGACGGCGGATGGGGCTGGGGCGGCAAATTCGCGGACTTCAACAACGACGGTCTGCTCGACATCTACACCGTCAACGGATTCGTGACCGGCGATTCGGGTCGCAACTACTGGTACGCGATTCAGGAGATGGTCACGCAGACCAAGAACCAGACGACGGACGCGCGCGATTGGCCGGTCATGGGCGACCGCGACCTTTCGGGCCATGAGCGCGGGCGGTTGTTCATGCAGACCAACGCCTCTCATCAGAGCCGCGACCGTAAGGGAGCGGATGATGGCAGCCACGGAGCCACCCCGGCGCGGCCGGGACAAGCTCCGCCACGAAGCCACGAAGGAACGGGCACGACCGGGCATAACAGCGAGCCGCGGGCTTCGGACGCTAAAAGCCGTCCCCCCTCCCAGGGGGGACCACAGGGGGGTCAAGTGGGACGGACCTCCGATACACCAACGTTCCTCGAAGTCGCAGAACGTGCGGGTATCACCGACACCTACAACGGCCGCGGTATCGCCCTTGCCGACTTTGACCACGACGGCTACATCGACATGTACGTCGCCAATCAGGGCGCGCCGTCGTGCTACTATATCAACATGACGGGGCGGCGTGTCGCGGTCGGGGCGGCCAAGCGAAGCGGCTTCCTGTGGATCAAGCTCGTGGGACGACCGGATATCCCGATGACGATCGGCGGTCGGACGTTTGCTTCGACGACCGACGCGGTCGGCGCGCGCGTCACGGTGTACGCAGGCGACGTTCGGATGATCCGCGAGGTGCAGGGCGGAATGGGTTTCGCGTCGCAGTCCGAGCACGCGGTGCACTTCGGCCTGCCCGAAACGGCGGCTGTGTCGCGCATCACGATCCAGTGGCCCAGCGGGCGGATGCAGGAGTTTGCCGGCGACGCTATTGGCGCTTTGGTGAACCATCACGTGCGCGTTGTCGAGGGCAACATCGAGGTTTCGTCATGGTAGAAGGAACGGCGCGTTTCTTCACGCAATTACGAGCCGGCGTCCGTGCGGAAGCGTGGATCGCCGTGGTAGTACTCATCGCTGTCACTGTCGTCGCCGCCTGGTCGCGGGTAGGATTGTTTGATCTTCCCGCCGTGCCATCGACCTTGTCCGTCGATCAAGCCGGACTTGCCGCCCTCGACCAGAACCGTCAAGTCGATGAATTCATCTGGCGCCGCACTGATCCAGACATGGAAAAGAGGATAGTCGTTGATTGGCCTGGCCCCGTGTTCCAAGATGAAACGATCAATCGGGAGATCACGGAACCAATGGCCCGCTCTGGAGTCCGCGCAGGAATGCTGGAGATTGATCAAGGGGATGTCGAGGCGGGTCTAAAGACGCTGCGCGGCAGCCTCAAGCTCGATCCGGCCAACGTCGTACTGGGCAACGCTTACCGAATAAAGGTATTTCATCTGCGGCGTAACTATCTGAACGAGGCGCGCAAGCGCGGCGAATTGACGCCGCAATTCCCGCCTCACTTGGTAAAGCAACCGATTGCGTTCTTTGAGGAGCTTGTCCGCGAGCATCCTTCGCGTGAGACGAAGTTGCAACTTGCCCTCTCCTGGGTGGACGAGATGCTGCTTTTTCCGGCGCTGGAGATCAAAGCTCCATCCAGCGTGGAGGCAGTCAAAATCCTTACGGATATCATAGACAATGGAAATGAGTATTATGTACCGGCATTGTTCGCGCGGGGGTTGAATCATTTGCATCGTCCGGCCCGGCTAGTCTGGCCCGAGGCCGACAAGACCCCGCCGGACGCCGCCGCCCGCGACATCGGTCTGTGCGTAGCCATCGGCCGCAAGGTCGGCGGTAGCTCGCCGCGTTTGCAGGCGACGCTGGCGATGGCACTGGGCGATGCCTATGTGAAGGCGGGACGACTGAGCGTCGCGCGATCGTGGTGGCAGATCGCGCAAAATCTGTGCCACGACGATGACATTGAGCAGGCCGTGCGCCGACGATACGGCTGGCGCGACGAGGAAATCCTTGACCGACTGGAAGAAGAACTCGACCGGGCCCGAACGGAATTGGATCATCCGATGACGGACCTGGCGCTGATGTGGAACTGATTGACTAATGGCATTGACCACAACGATGCCGACTGAGCCTCGCAATTTCACCTTCGTCGTCCCGGGTTGGAAGGACCCGCGGGTCATGAACTCCGCGGCGGTGACGCTATGGGTGATCCTCGGCCAGACCGTCTATTTCTTCAACCGCGATCCCGTCGATCTGATCGCCGCCATCGGGACGGCCGGCGTGCTGGACTTTTTGCTGATCCTGATCATGTTTCGACAGATCGTCCTTCCCCTCAGCGCGTATCTGACCGGCATTAGTATCGTCATTCTTGTGGAAAGCAACGATTGGCGAGTCTACGTCGTGGCTTCCGTCTGGGGCGTTCTCTCCAAGTACCTCATTCGCGACGGCAAGCGGCATTTTTTCAATCCTTCGAACTTCGCCATTGTGATGATCCTGTTGTTCAGTCACGGTGCGGCCAGCGTCGCACCGGGATCGCAGTGGGGGGCCGATTACCGCATTGCCTTTGTCATCATGTGCCTTGGACTGCTGATGATGTACCGCATCAACCGGCTCGATCTTGCGTTTTCGTGGCTGGGTGGATTCGCATTCATGGGACTTCTGCGGATGGCGCTGGGGCAGGGGGGGCTGGTGTTCGCCCTGGGCCCTATGACTGGAGCGGAGTTTGCGCTTTTTACGTTCGTCATGATGCCTGATCCGAAGACCTCGCCGCCGACGCGCCGCGGGCGAATCGCATGGGGTTTGTCCATTGCCATTGTAGACGGCCTTCTTCGGTATATGGAAATCCGGTACTCGATGTTCTATGCGCTGTTCATGCACACCGCCATTCTTCCCATGATGCGCTGGGCCGCCGCCCGCGCGGGCGTCGAGGAGGCAGACCCGTGGCGACTGTTGCAGTGGTCGCTCGGTCGGAAGGCGGCGACGCCGGTGAAGCCGGCCCCGGCGCCGATTCCCGCGGACGGTTGAAGCAACTCTCGAATCCCGCGCGGTGTGCCATTTGGCAAGATCTTGTGGGCGGCGTAACCCACGTCCCGCGTCACCCACGAGGGGTGACGCTATATTGAATCGCGAGCCATCCGTGTCTTTCAAGAGGTTGCTACCGATTGACCGAGAACGCGGAAAGCATCGCCGCGAGTTGACTCGTCCAGTTGCGCAGCGTCTGCTCGTCGGGCAATGGAATGCGCAGTTCCGTGCGACCGGTACGGGAATCCTTGGCGAGAAGCGGCGGCATCGCGGTGCGTTCGCCCGCATCTCCGGACGGCGGCGGGCTCTGCAACGCGCGTCCGATCGTCTGCAGAAACTCCGCCCCCCTTGCGAACAACTCGCCGACTGAACGTGCGTCGATTGTCGCCGCGCGAAGCAATGCTCCTGACGTTTCAACCTCTTCCCTCTTCGCGGCCCCGTTGCCCGCAGCGTCGCACGGCGCGGACGCCTCCTGTTCAAGCGGAGTCGGCGCGACGATGGGAACCGATGACGCGGCGGATTCGACGGTTTTCATGAAACGGTTCAACGCGCCGTCGCCCATCATCACGTTGTCGGTCGCGCCGTCGAGCACCCCCGCGAACACCGAACGCTTGAACGAGAGCAGCGATAGCATCCCATGCTCGATGGTCCCCTCGGCCACGTAGTTGACGACGCGGACCGGGCGCTTCTGACCGAGGCGATGAACCCGCGCGATGCGCTGCTCGAGCACAGCGGGGTTCCAAGGCAGGTCCATATTGATGACGGTGGAGGCGGACTGCAGGTTCAGTCCGACGCCGCCCGCGTCGGTCGAAAGAAACACGCGGCACTTCTCATCCTCGCGAAGGGCGCGGGTCAGGTCCTTGCGGTCGCGGACGGGCACGCCGCCGTGCAGATGCACGTGGCCCCACCGGCGATGTTCGAGCATCTCGATCACCAGCTCGTTCATCCGCACCCACTGGCTGAAAATGACCACTTTGGCCTCGCGGTCCTCGAAGACCTCTTCGAGCAACCGCCCGAGCTCATCGACTTTGGCGCCGTGTTTGGTTTCGTGGTCGATCAGGTAGGTGCTGTCGCAGGCCATCCGCATGTTTTGCAAAGCGATGCGAAGGCGCAACTGGTCGGCCTCGGTGAGGAACTTGTACCGCCGCCACTTCGCCACAACCCGGGAAACGGTTTCCTGATTTTCGCGGTGCGGGATCCACTGCGGCTCGGTCATGGGCACGAAGAAGTTTTTGTCCATGCGCGGCGGCAACTGGTCGAGCACCTCCTTCTTGGTACGGCGGATGAGGATCGGCGCGAGGGTCTTGTTGATCTTGTTGAGGTCGCGGTAGCCGACGACCTTGCTCGACCCCTCCTCCACGACCTCATGGGCGGCCTTGAAGGCGAATAGAGGACCGAGGCGGAAGCGATCGACGAACTCGACGATGGAGTGCAGTTCCTCGATGCGGTTTTCGAGCGGCGTACCCGTCAGCACGATGGTGTAGCGGGAATCGATCTGCTTGACCGCCTTCGCCGCGCGCGTCTGCCAGTTCTTGATCCTCTGGGCTTCATCGAGAATGATCAGGTCCGGACTCCACGCCGCGATCGCGTCGAGATCACGGTGCACCACGTCGTAGTTGACCATCTTGAAGAACACGTCGCCTTGCTCGTAAAGATTCTTGCGCTGGTGCGTCTGGCCTTCGATAATCAGCGCCGACCTCGCTGAAAACTGTCCGATTTCGTAGAGCCACTGACTCTTGAGCGTGGAAGGGCAGACGATCAATACGCGTTCGACGCCGCCATCGCGGGCGAGGATTTCGGCAGCGGCGATCGCCTGGATGGTCTTGCCCAGCCCCATTTCGTCGGCGATCAGCGCTCGCCCCGCCTGGGCGGCAAAAAGCGTCCCGGTCCGCTGGTAGGGATAGAGCGGTACTTTGAGCAGTTCGCGCCAGACCGCCGCGGCGTCGCCGCCATAGCGGCGTTGAAGGCGCGTTCGCCTGGCGGCGGTGTCTCGTGCTTCGGCGATCAGCGTGCGGGCATCGTCATAAACGCGCAATTCATGGTCGATCTTGGCCGCCCCGCGAACGAATTCGTCGAACGCGGCGATTCCGCGGGAATCAAGCGTGCCGTCGGGTCCGAAGAATCGCGCCGCGAGTCCGCGCAGCGCCGGCGGACAGTCGCGCCCGGGCGAGAAGACGATTCGCCGCTGCGCTCCATAGCGGACGTACACCTCGGCGAAGGGTGGTACGAATCCCTTGCGAAGCTCGGCCCCGAAGCGGCGCTCGATGCGATGCACAACCCCCTCGATATGCTTGCACGTGCCCAGCGTGTTGATCGCGTAGTCCGGGCAGGAGCAGTAATTGACGCCGGGTTCGACGCCGCGGATCGCGACGCGGTAGGTCCGCCCGCTGTCAGGGCTGCGCACGGCGAACTCCGAAAATATCTTCTCTTTGCCGAGGTTATGAATTTCGAATTCGACGGCGCGCTCCCGTCCGAACTGGCGGCGGAGGGCCCGCTGCCATTCGTGAAGCTCCAGCTTCTCCGGCTTGTGCGTGCGGGAGATCTTAGGGGTCTTGCGTGGTTGGGTGTTCGTCCTGGTCTCAGGCCGGGCTGTTAGCGCGGGCATCGTTTCGTCCTCCTGACATTCAACAAGGATTCATGACGGGAGGATAGTATGTCGGGCCCGGTCGGCGAAATCAATCGGTCCCTGACGCACCACTCCCGTTTCGACTTTTTGACTTTTTGACGTTTGGATTTTTCGACGTTTCCACCAACGGCGGCATCTCCGGTTCGAGGTCCACGCCCAGCCCGTCGGCTACGCGATTGATGTAGTTGAAGTACGCGATCACCTGCACGGCGTCGTTGATCGCCCGGTCGGACAGGCCTTGCCCGCGAAGCGCGTCGATGTCGGCCTGGCCCATCTGGTTCGGCGTGCGCGTGAGCTTCGTCGCGTAGTCGCACAGGGCCCGATCAACCGGCGAAAGATCGGCCTTGGTGTAATCCGTCGAAACGGCCCGCGCGAGCTTTTCGTCGTTGACCTCCGACCGGAGGTCCCAGGCATGCGCGACCGTTCAGTAGTGACAGTGGTTGGCACACGAAACGACGACCGCCAGCATCTCCCGCTGCGCTCGCGACAACGGCGACTCGCCGCGCACCGTCGCGACGTACAGATCGAGCATCTTCTGCAACGCAGCCGGGTTTTGGCTCTGAATTTTGAGGATGTTGAAGACTCGCCCGGCCCGCTTGCGAGCGGCTTCGTAAACCTTGGCGAGCAGCCCCGTCGCCTCGTCTTCGTCGATCAGCTTGATGAATGCCATAGGAAGTCCATCCGCGGTTTTCTCCGAGCCGGGAGCGTCAGCGACCGATCTGTCGGGTCGATGACCCGGTCTACGCCTACCTGTCGGGGCCCCGACAAGAAATGCCACATCGTGGCACGCTAATTCATCACCGTCACGGTCGACCGTCCCTCGACGAGGTACGCGTACAACAACTCAACATCCGCGTTGTGCAAGCGAATGCACCCCAGCGAGACGCTTTTGCCGATGCTTTCCGGCTCGCTCGTACCGTGAATGCCGTAGCGTTCCTGCGAGGCGGCTTCGCCCGATACGCCTTCCAGCCCGATCCACCGCTCGCCCAGCGGATTCTGCGGATCGTCGGCGGCCACGATCGCCCCGCCACGCGGCGGATAGTACGTCGGATTTTCCAGCTTGTTCTTGATCCGCCACTCGCCCGTCGGCGTGCTGCCGTCAGCCCCAAGCCCCACGCGAAAACTCTTCACGAAGGTGTCGCCGAGGTACACGTCGAGGGCGTAGCTTTTCTTGCGTACGATCGCGCGGAACGGCCCCTTGACGACCTTGATCGTCTGCCCCTCGCGGATGCGGTGCTTGTCGGCGATGTCGTTGATCGACGCCAGCACGTCGGCCGTCACCGCGTTTTGCGCGGCGATCTTGGCGAGACTGTCGCCCACCTTGATGACATAGCGATCCACGAGCGGATCGCCGGCGAGGATTCGCCCCGAAAAAACGGTCTCGTTTCCGATCCGCGTCAGCTCGGCCCGGACGAGCGTTACAGTCGCTTCGTCGAGACCCATCTCGAAGGCTTCGTTGAAGTGCGCCCGTGCCGCCAGCAGGTCGTCGCCCGTGAGCGCTTGCTTGCCGGCTTCGATCAGCGCCTCGGCCCGCTTGGGTCCCGCGACTGGAGCAGTCGTCGGAGCCGACGGCGTGGTCGGTGCGCTCGTTGCGGGCTGAGCGCCCGGAGCAGGCGGCGTACTCGGCATCGGCGAATCGCCCGGCGGCGGCGTTGGAGGCTGCACACGCGGCGTCGGGGCAGGCGCGTCCTCACCCTTTTCCGGGATGTCGGGCCGGGGGATCGGCGGAGCGGGAGTTTCAGGCCGATCGGTCGTCAGGATCGGCGGTCTGGCGGCGAGTGCGATGGGTTCGGATGCGACCGGCTGATCCTCCCGCGAATAGAGCCACCAGGAAGTTCCGGTAACCCCGGCGAGCATGACCAGACCGGGAAGGATGCCCCGTGACTTTCGCCTGCGCCGTCGCGTTCTCACGATGTCGTGCCTCCCGTATCGCTTGCGGTGGGGATGAACCTCTGGCCCAGTCCCGGCGCGCCGGGATCGCCGCCGCAACTCATACCGGGTGCATCCCAAATAAGTTGGCGGCGTGACGGTTTCCAAGTCATGCTGAGCGAAGCGAAGCATCCCAACCCGCCGGAAGATTCTTCGCTGCGCTCAGAATGACACCCATGGGCATCTTTCGCCACACAAAATGGGATGCACCCACTCATACCGATCGGAAGGATACGCCGCCTGTGAGTTATTTCAAGGCGCGTTCACCGCGCAAATGCTGCGGTGCGTGGTATAATCGGGTTAATCGTGATGATGGAAGGGCGGAACGTTTCGATCGGTCGCAGGAGGCGCGTTGCGGCCGGAAAGGATTTGCGATGTTGACGCCGAATTTAAGCAGGCCGATGCGGGTCCTATTTGTTGCGTTCGGGGTCGCACTCGGTGTGAGCCCGTTTGCAATCAACATGGACGCCTGGTTGCGGTACGCGTTGCCCGTGGTCGGATTGGTTTCGCTCGCCGAAGGTCTGGCCGGATGGTGACTGAGCTGCGCCTTGCTCGGTCTGGGCAAGAAAGGGCGGTAGATCGGCCGGCGTGAGACCGAGGCTGCTCGCCGGCTGCATTCGTCGCTGTCGTACTTGCGGCCGGTGGATTACTATCGCGGAGACCGACTCGCTCTACATCGATCTTGCGGACCGGCCTGGGGCTGCATCGCGGGAGGTGGCGCCGGGCGTAGTGCTCGATTTCGACGCCGCGGGTCGCCTTGTAGGCGTGGACATCGATCAGGCCAGTCAGATCGTTGACCTCTCCCGTCTCGAGGCCGTTCAGTTGCCGCTCCAGGTCATACTCGTGGGACAAGAGGGCACGTGAAACAGGTCGTGCATACGAATGCACGCAAGGGAAAGGAGCAAGGTCATATTCAGTTTCCGATCGACGACGGTCGAGCTCCGATCGAGCGGTGTTCTGCTCGGCCCGTCACGGCACTGCGCCGCCCGTCGGAATCAGCGCGCGGCGCCGTAGCTCCGCCGAGAACGTGCCATGCGAATCCCGTCGATGGCATCGGGATCGAGATACCGCTCGCCGCAGCCCGAGCAGACGTCGGCCTCGACTGTCACACTCGTTCCATCACGCAGGCGAACTGCAATCTCGCAACGCTGAACGCGGCGCGAGCCGCAGCACGTACACGTGCGAACCGGCGCGAGCTTAGTCGGCGTAGTGCGAGGCCTTCGCCGAGACGAAGAAATAGTAGACCTCCTCGCCGGCTTCGCGGGCAATCTTGCCCTTCGTGTAGAGGAGCGTTCCGCCGAAGTTGAAGCTTTCGATGACATAAAGTTTCTCGCCAAGACGGGTGCGATGCGAGCTCCGCGATCGCAGCGTCTTCTTGATGCCTTGGGCGTTCAATACCGCCTCCAGCGCGTCTTCAGGGGCCAGCCCGTCCTCGTCCAATTCCTCGAGGGACTTATACGAAAACCGATAACAACGGCGCACAATCAGCCGCTTGATGTGGCCCAAGACGTCCATACTGGTTTGATTTTAGCTTGCTTCCGATGGTCCGTCTAATCCGCTCGACTTTTTGAGAGCCGCGGGGGGAATTGCAATCTCAGCGCGCCGGGATTTCAGCGTTTCGGCTGTTCGGAGTTTTAGCGTTTCCCCAACCCCCAGCCCCCAAGCCCCGCCGTTAAAAAATCCCGCACCCCCACTTGACATGCGGGGCGGTGCAAGGGCTTGCAAACCGACCATGTAATCTGGTAAGATGCATAATCTATTCCCGTGCGTCGCCCGGCGTGTCGTGGAGGTTTGAAAGATGCCCCGCCCTCGGTTTCTAACGACACTTGCGATCATCGCCGGATTAACGTCTTCCAGCACGCTCTTCGCTCAGTCGATCGCTGCTGTTGACAGCTCCGGCGCGAACATCGCACAGGCGCAGGCGCCGCAGGGCACAATCGTCGGGTGGGGATCACAAGTGGTCGGTGTCAACCTGAATGCGGCGTTCACCGCTATCGCTGCGGGTGGGGCCCACAGCCTGGGACTCAAACCCGACGGCTCCGTCGTGGCGTGGGGATGGAATTCCTTCGGTCAAACCAACGTCCCCGCGCCCAACAGTGATTTCGTCGCCGTCGCGGGAGGCGGGTACCATAGCCTCGGTCTTAAGGCCGACGGCTCGATCGTGGCGTGGGGCGCTAACACAGACTACAACGGGAACTACGTTGGTCAATGCGAGGTGCCGTCACCGAACACTGGCTTCGTGGCAGTCGCGGCGGGCCTCCTCCATAGTTTGGGTCTCAAGGCCGACGGGTCCGTCGTCGCGTGGGGAAGCAACTCCTTCGGTGAAACAATCGTCCCCGCGCCCAACAACGGTTTCGTCAAAGTCGCGGCAGGTTTCGGGCACAGTCTGGGTCTAAAGGGCGACGGGTCTATTGTTGCTTGGGGGAGAAATAGCGAAGGCCAAACCAACGTTCCCGGGGCGAACAGCGATTTCGTCGCCGTCTCCGCTGGTTGGTATCACTGTTTGGGACTCAAAGCCGACGGCTCTATCGCGGGATGGGGTTTCAACAACGCCGGTCAGACCGCTGTTCCCACCCCAAACAGCAGCTTCGTTGCAATCGCGGGGGGCAGGTACCATAGTGTCGGCGTAAAAGCCGACGGGTCCATCGTGGCTTGGGGAAGCAACTCCTACGGTGAAACCAACCTTCCCGAGCCTAATACCGGTTTTATCGGCATTGCTGCGGGCGTGTACCACAGTTTGGGGCTGAAGGCCGACGGTTCGATCGTGGCGTGGGGATACAATGACCACGGGCAATGCAACGTCCCCGCAACCAACGCCAATTTCATCGCCGTCGCGGCCGGTTACGAGCACAGTCTCGGTCTGAAGGTCGACGGATCCATCGTGGGGTGGGGATTCTACGTGCCCAGTGTACTCGTCCCCACGCCAAATACCGGTTTCGTGGGCGTCACCACCGGCGGGTATCACAGTCTCGGCCTGAAGGGCGACGGGTCAATCGTGGCGTGGGGAAACAATAGCTACGGGCAGATCAACGTCCCCACGCCCAACAGCGATTTCGCCGCCGTCGCCGCGGGTGAGTATCACAGTCTCGGCCTGAAAGCCGACGGGGTGCTCGTGGCGTGGGGATGCGGGATTCTTGAGTTGGACTACGAACAGTGCGACGTTCCCTCGCCCAACTCGGGGTTCGTCGCCGTAGCGGCGGGCGAGTATCACAGTCTCTGCGTGAAAGCCGACGGTTCCATCGTGGGGTGGGGATGCCTTGAGATCGACACCGGTACGCAGGAATGTCTCGACCCGGCGTCTGGCCCCCCGTCGCCCAACATCGGTTTCGTGGCCGTTGCCGCGGGCGGGCACCACAGTCTGGGTCTAAAGGACGACGGGTCGATCGTGGCGTGGGGCAGCAACGCCTACGGTGAGACCAACGTCCCCGAGCCTAACAGTGGCTTTGTGGGCATTGCCGCAGGCTGGGCGCACAGTTTGGGTCTTAGGGTCGACGGTTCCATCGTGGGATGGGGATTCAACAACGCCGGTCAAACCAATGTCCCCGCGCCCAACAGCGGTTTTGTTGCCGTCGCTGCAGGTAGGGAACACAGTGTCGGTCTAAAGGCCGACGGCGATTCCGACGGAGTGCCGGATGTGTCCGACAACTGCCCGATGCTGTCGAATCCCGGGCAGGCAGATTGCGACAATGACGGGAAAGGCGATGCCTGTGCGATCTCCGAAGGCATTAGCATGGATTGCAACGCCAATAGTATTCCCGATGAATGCGACATCAGCGGGGGTACGAGTCAAGACCAAAACGGGAACGGAGTGCTCGATGAATGTGAACCGCCCGTCGCCATCCCGACGGTTTCGCAGTGGGGTCTGGTGTTGCTGACGCTCGCGGGACTCGTCGTTGGAACGGTGCTGTTCGGGCAAAAGACGCGCGCTGCAGACCGTTGAATCACGCGTTGCTTCGATGATCGAGAGAACCGGCGCCAGCGACGGGCCACTACCCCCCTTGATCCCCCCTTTGAAAGGGGGGAGGCAGGCCCCGCGCTCGCGCTTGGGGTTCCGATCAACGCGCCCGTTCCCCGCCGGAACTGTCACGCACCCGGTTGCGGAATCGACGCCCCCTCGTGTCGCGGCGCAGTGTCCGTCACGGATAGAATTTCCCCATCATACGCGGGTAGGGGATCGTCTCGCGGATGTGTTTGAGACCGCAAAGCCAGGCGACGGTTCGTTCGACGCCCAGGCCGAAGCCGCCGTGCGGCACCGAGCCGTACCGCCGCAGGTCGAGGTACCACTCGTAGTCCGCCTGCGGCAAGTGCTCGTGGTGGATGCGCCCCAGCAGCCGCTCGTAGTCCTCCTCGCGAGCGGAGCCGCCGATGATCTCGCCGAATCCCTGCGGCGCGAGCAGGTCGAAGTTTTCGACTACGCGCGGGTCGTCGCGATCCTCGCGCATGTAGAAGGCCTTGCAGCTCTTGGGATAGTGCGTCACGAACACCGGCCGGTCGTGCAGCCGCGAGATGATCGTCTCGTCCGAGCCGCCCAGGTCGCCGCCCCACTCGAAGTTCGCCGCCAGCCCCATGTGGTGCGGGGTGTTGCGGATTTGCTCTTCGAGTTCCGACTTCTCCTCCCGAGCGTCGATGATCTCCGCGGCGGCCTTGTCTTTCTGCCACTGCTTGGCGCCGGCGTTTTTCGCCGTCGCTTCCAACTCTTCAATCTTTCGGGTGATCTCGTCAAGCGCGGCCTGCTTGTCCTTCAGATCGTTTTCAAGCAGCGCTTTCGCCTTCGGACCGCGCAATAGCTCGGAGGCTTGGGTATAGGTCAGCCGACAGAACGGCTTCTTGATCGCCTCCAGGTCCGCGACGTTGCGGCCCAATTCAATCAATTCATCGCGATGATCGCGTAGCACGCGCTCGACGATTGAACAGATGAAGTCCTCGGCCACCGCGATCACGTCGTCGAGGCTCGCATAGGCAATCTCCGGCTCGACCATCCAGAACTCAGTAAGGTGGCGGCGGGTCTTGCTCTTCTCCGCCCGAAACGTCGGCCCGAAGCAATAGACATTGCGATGGGCCATGCACGCGGCCTCGAGGTAAAGCTGTCCGGTCTGGGCGAGGTACACCTCGTCGCCGAAGTAATCGACCTTGAAGAGCGTTTGCGAACCTTCGCCCGCGGCGGGAGCGAAGATCGGCGTGTCGATCAGTAAGAACCCGCGGTCATTGAAGAAACGCCGGATTTGATCGACGACGGTCGCACGAATACGCAGCACATGCCACGGCCGCATCGAGCGAAACCACAGATGCCGATGCTTCATCAGGAATTCGATGCCGTGCGGCTTGGGCGTAATCGGATAGTCGTGCGCGAGGTGGACGGTGCGCAGGCCGGTGACGGCCAACTCGAATCCGCCGACCGAGCGGTCCTCCTTGCGAACCGATCCCGTGATCTCGACGGACGATTCCTGCGGCAGCTTGCGGGCGTCGTCGAAGAACGGCTCGGTGGTCTCGTTCTTTTCGATAACGCACTGGCACAGGCCCGTCCCGTCACGAAGAATCACGAAGGCAATCTTGCCGCTGGAACGGGTGTTGTAGACCCAGCCCTGCAGCGTGACGGTCTTTCCCACGGAATCGCCAAGGCGACGGATGACGGTTTTCGTTGCGGTTTCCATGTGGTGAGTTTAGGTGGCGAATGCGGCGTTCGCAACGAGAAGCGTCAGCTTGTTGTTCGTCGGGAACCCGATTGGCCTCATCGACCTTGCGCCCGATGCGGGCTTGACCGACAATGCCGCCTGCGGGTTAGTCGAACGGTTCGGGTGAAGCCGATAGTGCGACCCGGACGCCCTTGCCATCCGCCCTGATCGGAACCGACCACGCGACGTGGCAGGGGATGCACAGCGCCTTGTCGCCGTCCGTGCAGTAGGCGAAAGCGGCTTCGACGCTCCAGTCGCACCCCGTCCGAACCGCGGCTGCGGAGATGGCAACCGTCAGCGGCAAGGATGCGGACTTGCCCGTCCGCTGGGCGAGTGCTGTGCCGTCGCCTGTCACTCGAACCGACCACGGCGCTTCGGGGTTTAGGTGCGCGTTCGGCGGCAGGCGAATGTCGAGGACCAGTTCCACGTCGCGACCGGCGGCGACAGCAGTCGGCTCGGCCCGAATGATTTTCGCTGCGCCCGCCTCCTTTTCGCAAGGCGCGGCCAGTCCGTCAAACACAACCTCGCACCACGCACTCGTTTTCAGATTGATGCGCACCACGCGATGATTGTTCGTGTCCGCAACGAAAAGCTCGTCGCCCGCGACCGACAACCCGCCCGGCTCGAAGAACGCCGGCCCGCCTTGAAGCGATTCGGTTTCGGCCTTGCCCGTGCCGTACAGCGTCCGCGCCGACCGCGCCCCCGGATCGACCAGCTTGATCTTGTGGTTGTACGTATCCGCGACAACGAGCGACATCCCCCACGCGGCCACCCCTAGCGGATGCTGCAACTTCGCCTTCGGATGCACGCCGTCCACATCGCCGAAACTAAACAGCCCCTCGCCGATCACGGTCGAAACCCGCTCCGTGGCCAGGTCGATGCACCGGATAGCGCTCACCTCGCTGTCGGCCACATAGAGCTTGCCGCCCATCACGCAGATGCCCGACGACTGCGCGAACGCCGACGTCTCCGTCGGGCCGTCCACGATGTTCTCCCGACCCGATCCCGCCAGCGCCCGCGCGAATCCGACGGGCAGGTCGATCCGCCAGATTTGATGCTGACCGGCCATCGCCACGTACAGCGTCGAGCCCTCGCGGACCACGTCCCACGGCGTGTTGATCCCCTGCCCCGTCCCCATCCCGCCGCCCGCGAAGTCATACGTCATCTTCCCCGTGCCGACGATCGTCGAGACCTCGAACGTCTCCAGATCAATCCTGCGAATGAGATGGTTCTCGGTATCGCATACGTAAAGATTGCCGTGCCCGGTGCAGAGTCCCTGCGGATGATTAAACGTCGCGCGATCGGCCCGTCCGTCATCAGCCCCGACCTCACCGCTGCCGACAACTCTGATCACCCGCGCCCGCCCTTGCGCATCCGGCATTTCCGCGATCACGATGCGATTGTGATTCGAGTCGGCTACGAACAACCACCCGGTCTCCGGATCAGCGAACACCTTGCCCGGAAACGCCAATCCCGACGCCGCCCGCACGCCGGCCTCACGCCTAATCGTGAGCGGGCCCTTCGCCAGAGTTCCTGCTGCCCGCCCCTGCTCCAACGCTTGCGCGATCGTCTGGTCGACGATTTCGCGGTTTCCCTCGCCCGCGACCTGTCCGATGACGTACCCGCGCGAGTCGATGATGACCACCGTCGGCCAGCTCCGCGCCGCATACGCCCGCCAAATCTTCATCTGATCGTCGATGACCACCGGGTGTTTGATCTCGTAACGCAGGATCGCCGCCCGGATGGTTTCGCGCGAGGCCTCATTGGCGAACTTCGCGCTGTGTACGCCGATGAACACGACCGGCTCGCTCGCGTACTTGTGTTCGAGGTAGGCCAGGTCCGGCAGAATGTGCATGCAGTTGATGCAGCAGTATGTCCAGAAGTCCAGCACCACGACCTGCCCGCGAAGCTCGCCGTCAAGCTTCAGCGGCCGATCGGTGTTCAACCAACCCAACCCCGCATCCAACTCCGGCGCGTGAACCGCTCCGCCCATGGCCATCTCACTCTGAAATCCGCAGGGTCCGCAACAGATGTGCATCCCCCGTCTCGCGGAGTATTATTGAGGTTTTCGCAACGTTCGCAAAGGAGAGTTCCATGCAAATCGCCGTCACGGGCGCCACCGGCTTTCTCGGTCGCTACATCGTTGGGCATCTGTCCGCCCTGGGACACGAAACGCGCTGCTGGTTTCGACCCGAATCCGACCGCGGCGGCTTCGACGACCTTCGCACGCGGGTTGAGTGGGTCGCGGGCGACCTGACCGGTGAGGCTTCGATGCGTCAACTCGTCAGGGGCTGCGACGCCATTGTCCACGCCGCACTCTATCGACCCGGCACGGGTTTCCGCGGCGCGGAAGGCGACCTGTCCACCTTCGTCGAACGCAACGTTCTCGGCACCATCCGCCTCATCGAAACCGCCCGCAACGCCGACGCCAAACGCTTTGTCTTCATCTCCACCTGCGCCGTCCACGAGATCGTCCTCCCCGACCGCAAACTCGACGAAGCTCACCCCATGTGGCCGACCTCGCACTACGGCGCGCACAAGGCTGCTCTCGAAGAGTTCGTCTACAGCTACGGCCTCGGACACGGCTACAACATCTGTGCTCTTCGCCCCACGGGCATCTACGGCCTCGCCCGCCCCGCGAGTGCCGGCAAGTGGCACACTCTCGTCCACACCGTCGCTCGCGGCGAACCCATCACGTCCGACCGCGGCGGAAAGGAGGTCCACGCCGCCGATGTCGCCAAAGCCGTGGGATTGTTGCTGACCGCCGACGGCGCCGCCGGCCAGGCCTACAACTGCTGCGACATGTACATCGCCGATCAGGACGTCGCCGAGATCGCCAAACAACTCACCGGCAGCAAGAGCACCATCGAGCGACGCAACCAAGGCCCGAAGAATCAGATCGATACCTCGAAGCTCCGCGCCCTGGGCATGATCTTCGGCGGCCGACCCCTCCTCGAACAGACGATCCGCGAAATGCTCGCCACGAACTAAACCCTCAGAGCCGTGGGGCGCAAGCCTACGGACACCGTATTGGTGTCACCGGGCTTGCGCCCGGTGCTCGGATACGCTCCCCTACCACATCGCCGCCTTCGGAATCCGCGTCCCGTCCGCGGCCTGCGCGCGCCTTTCACGCATTACGTCGTCGTATAGCGAAACGAGATCATCCCGCAACCGCGTCAACCCGAACCGCGTCGTCGCCAGCGTTCGCGCCGCCTCGCCCAGCGCCGCTCGGCGCGGAAGGTCAAACGCCAGCGTCCCCATTGCTGACGCCAGTGCCATCGGTTGGCACGGCTGGACCAGGAACCCCTGCACGTCGTCCTCGATCACCTCCGCCATCGCCCCCGCCCGCGTCGCGACCACCGGCAATCCCCACGCCATCGCCTCCAACACCGCAATCGGCACCCCCTCCTGCCTGCTCGGCTGGACGTACACGTCCGCCTCCGCCAGCAGCGCCGCATTGGCCTCCCCCTGCACCACCCCAACATATCGCACGCACCCGTTGATCCCGTGTTCGTGAATCTTGCGGTCGATCGTTTCGGAGTCGCCCGCGGTTCCCTCCGGCCCCGCCAGCGTCAACTCGAACGCAACCCCGCGGCGGTGCAACAGGGCGCACGCGTCCAATAAATCATCAATGCCCTTCCATTCGTCCATTCGCGCAAGAAGCAGAAACCGGCACGTCGCACCCAGCGCCAGCGGGCGTCGTAGCGTCGGCAATTCGACCGCGTTTTCCACAGCTGTCACCCGCGCCGACGGCGCAATCTCAAGCAGCTTCACGCGCCAGCTCTCCGACAAGGCGATCACACGGTCCGCCGAGGACAGCGCCGACCGCACCAGCCGCTGCTCAAGCGTGCCCGCGTCCGCAAAGTACTCGCCGAACCGCGCCCCGTGCATGTGCAACACCGTCCGGCATCCGCGCCGACTCGCGACACGCATGTCCCACGCCGACCGGTGAAAGGAAAAACCGCTGCACGTATGAATATGAACGATCGACGAGCAAACCCGCCGGATCGTGTTGCCCAGCCGGCGACGCTGCCGAAAATGACGCGCCACCCGACCCACCCGCGATTCGCACGCCTGCGGCGAAACCGTGATCGGCAAAAACTCCATCCGATACCGTCCCGCGAAATCCAGTCGCATCATCTGCCCGACCACCGCCCCCATCCCCCCGACCATCTCCGGGGGCGCACCGATCATCAGCACGGTCGTCGGCTCTGTATGAGAAGTGTTCATCACGGTCGGCTCATGCGGAAACGGCCACGTTTGCATCCGACGTGTCGCGCAGCAAGACGCGCAGCGGACCCGCTTCGGGCGGAAGCGTTTCACCATCCGGAAGCGGAAAGCACCGCTGTCCGAGCAGGTGCGGGTTTCGCAACATCGCCGCCGCTCCGCGAAAGCCCCCCGCGAACGCCAGGTTCAAACGCCCCGGCCCCACCGCGTCCTCGAGGATCCGCTGCAGCGACCGCACCGCATTGTGTTGGTCGTGCTCGCAGCAGACATACTCGCGTCCGCTGAGATTGAACGACGCCTCGCGGCGAAGCGACCGCAAGGCCGCGGAAAACTCATCGACTGTCCTCGCAAGGCGCCCGTGCGGCAGCGGATAACCCAACACGACATGCCTCCCGTGACACATCGCTTCGAGCATCAGCCGCGAAAGCGCCCCGTCCAGCCGCGCGTCAATGACAACCGTCGCGCGTTGAATCGCCCGAGCGCTGTCCTCGACCACGCCGAGCGGCTCCACATGTTGCAGACCCGCGAACTTCTCCCCCGTTTCGCCGAGAATCAGGAACCGCATCGCCAGATGCCGACGCACAAGCGCCTCCACGATCGCCCCACCATGAAAACCCCGCCGCTCTCGTGGAAGGTAACAAAGAACCGTAAACGCCGACGGGATCGCTCGGGGCTGGACTATGCTCGAAAGATGCGCGCTGACCACGGGAATGGGAGTCGCGGCCACCCCGCATTCGGCAAGCTCTTCGGCAAGCGCGGTCGTGCGGCAGGCCTGAACCGCTCCGAGTTGCACGAGCGCCCGGGCAAAGTCCCGCGTCGGCTCGTGATACTTCGCCCAAAGTACGTCCCGCCCAGCCCAGTACCGGACGATCGCAGCGCCGCCCATCCGCGCCGCCACCAATCGTCGCAACAGCGCGTTGCTCCGCTGCTCGAACGTGACCAGATGAATCACGTCCGCACGAGGACCGCTTTCCGCCCCCGGCGCCGACCCCGCGTCGAAGCTCACCGTCACGCCCGACTGCGCAAGCGCACGCGCGTGCTGCGAAGAGACGCTGATCCCGTCGTCGGCCTCGCCGACAAACCGAACGTGCATACCTGCCACCCTGCGCGAGTCGCGGCGTCGGACCCAAGCCGAAAGCGCCTTGTCGCGAGACCCGAGCCGCGGGTCCGCCCGCGGCGCATCCACCAGGGCGGAACTCGCGCGACCCTCATCCTGTGCGCGTACCGCCCCGGCCGGTCTCCCGGTCGCGAACCATGTTAGTTGTGTCGGCTTACCGGACCTTCCAGTTTAGATGTGCGCGATCGGCGGCGTGGGTCAACGAGGCGCCCGCGCCGATTGGGGTTTGGGGTTTAATACCCCCTACCCCTACCCTATACCCCCGCCCCCGGCGCTGCGGCCCTCGACGGACCTCGCTCTCGGTCCGGCGGCGCTCAAAGGCGTTCACGCCGCCTCCCCTCGCTGTCAAAGATCGCGGCAGACAAGGCGGGCGACGACGCCCTGGATGGAAAACTCGCGGGTGTTGTCGACCAGAATCGGCGTCGAGCGCGGGTTATCGCCGCGGAGAATGATGAGCCGCTCGCCGCCGCGCCATTCGACGGTGACGCGTTTGAGAGTCGGCTGGCCGTCAACGAGGCACGCGCAGATGCGGCCCTGCACGTGTTCGGGCTCCACGCCGAGGCGGTAGTGGACCAGAACGATATCGCCGGGTTTGAGCGTCGGCTCCATGCTGTCGTACGAGAGGCGAAGGCAGTAGTGGTCCGGCGACCACTGGTGGCGAAGAACGGGAAATAGCTCGATCTGCTCCTGCGATTCCGCAGGCGGACCGGCGGGGATCGATCCGAAAAGCGGCAGCTCGCGGGTTTCGAGGGGCTGGGGGTTGTCGTAGTCCCGGTCGCCGCCGAGCAGCACGCCCTGGGGCATGTTGAGGGCGACGGCCAGAGCATCGACGGTCCGCTTTCGGGGGTTGGCCTTGCCCTGCTCTATTGCGGACAGATACCCTTGATTGACCCCCGCGGCAGTCGCAAGGTCCACCTGAGTAAGTCCTAACTCTTTACGCCGCCGACGGATACGCTCACCGGCCGACTCAGCGACGCGGGCACGGACCTTGTCGTCGGAGCGAGGCATTGTTCAATTGTACTCAAACGGACCGGTTTTTCTCATGATCCGCGTTGGCGCAAAGAAAAGGCGGGGGTCCTGTTTCGATCTTCGCTATTCGCCCTTCGATGTTCGCAGGAATCCCACGCTCGACTGGAACATCCGCTCCGCGTCGGCCGGTGTGCGGACGTCCTCCTCGGCCTCCAGGTCCGCAAGGTTTGCCACGCACATCGGGCAGCCGACCACGTCGACGTGAAACTGCGTGTAGCTCCTCCACGGCTCGTCGAGCACGCCGAGCAGGTACGAACCCAGCGTGCTGCGCTTCAGGCACGTCAGCCGCTGCTCGCGCCATACGCGAGCGACGGTCACGTCCGCGCTGTCGTCCTCCAGGCACGCCACCGCCGACGGATCGCGTTGCGAAAGATACCCTTGCAACTTCTGAATCGCGCGAAACTTGACCCCCGCGACGGCCTTCTGATCGACGTCCAGCAGTTCCGCAATGTCGATGTTCCGCTTGCCCGCGTAGAAGACCAGCTCAATCACCTGCAAGTCGTCGAACGCCCCGCGATCGCGAAGCTCGTGGATGAGCTGCCGCAACAGGTCCGCCAGCAGCCGCTCCTGCTGAAGCTGCGCCTCGCGCTGCACCGCAAACCCGCTCGGCGTCTCCGGCGAATCGGGCATCACCTGATCCCACCAGTCCGGCGAATCCTCAGGCCCCGCAACCGTGGCCATCTTCCGCTGCCGCAGCAGGTCGTAAAGCTTGTAGCGCAGGATCGTGAAGAGGTAGGTCTCAAGCGAACGCGAGGGATCGAAATGCACAAGCGACTGCAGGAAGCCGACGAACGTGTCCTGCACGAGGTCTTCGGCGTCGCTGAGTGCCCCGGTGCGGGTGCGGGCGAAGGCGAGCAGCCGTCCGCTGTAGCGGTCAATAAGCTGACGCCACGCCGACTCGCCGCCCGCGCGAATCTGCTCGACGAGAAACTGATCCGCGTTTGCGCTTTGATCCATCGACCGGTCGCCGGAGCCGGCGTGAGAACGCAGAGCGATTCGCCGCGGCTCGCAACGACATTGTACGCCCTCGACGATTCTTCGCCACGGGAGCGACCGTTTCGGCGGTTTCGCCAGCCGTCGTTCAGAACCCGGAGTCCCGGCGCGCCGGGAACGGGTGGTTCCCTTGTCGGTCGGATCATCGACCCCGCAGACCCGAGCCGGGAGCGTAAGCGACCGCTCCAGCACAGCGCGGGTCGGAAGTGAGCGGAGCGTGGAATCCCGCGCGTTTTCAAGCAGCTACGTTCACTCGCCCGCGGCCGTTGCATCGACGCTCGCGCTGCCCGCTCCGCCAGACGTCCGCTCGGATGCGGCTGATCCATCGCTACCCGACTCGCGCAGGAACGGCATGGGTCCTCGCGGTGCCCGCGGCTTGCCGCCGGTGAAAACCGTCAGCCCGAGGAACATCAGCGAGGACATGACCAGCCCGGCGACCAGCGCCACGCGACCTTCATCGCTCAGGCACGCCCGGTGGCCGCCGGTGTCCACCTCGTCCATTGCGTCGATTTCGTCTAGCGGAAGCATGGGTCGGGCAGACGCCGGGATTTCGGCAAACGCTTCAATGACTTTCGCCCGGGCTTCCCGTACCTGCGTCTTCATTTCCATCTTCAGGGACTGACGATCAACGATAGCGATCGAATGGTGAATACCCGGCGCCGCGCACGGATCGTGTTCGTGGTTCCACTCCCGGGCGATGCCCGTCGTCGTGCCGCCGATTCCCAAGAGACTGGCCGAGATCAAAAACGGTCGAAGCGACTCACGCCAGAATCCCGGACGCTTCAGCGGCGTCGCCTTTCGCAGGGCGAAGACAAAGATCGCGGCAAAACCGGTACACGCGATGACCGCCGTCGTCATGTCGTGCGGGTTGGCCGGACTTGCGATTAGCGAATAGAGAAACGTCACGATCGCCCCGCCCATCACCACGAACGCGACCACGCTCCAATACATTCGCGCAAAGCCCCCCCGAGGTCGCCGCCCATGCGGATCGACGAGCACCTCCCCGCTTGGCACTTCCGGCGTTGCGGGCGCCGCAGTCCAGGAATCGGCGGGCACAGCTGGCGCGACCGGCGCCGCCGTAGGGTACGTCCCGGACGCACCTTCTATCCGCGTTCCGCTCGCGGTGCCGCCTCTCGGCACTCCAGCGCCGCCGGCCGCAGCCCGCATCGCCCAACGCCGATGACCGTGAAGCGCCGCCCCGGCCTGCAACACGAGGGCGACTGCGGCCGCCGCTCCCGCACTGATGAACATCACTTTTTCGGGGCGGCGGTAATCCGTCAGTCCCGCTGCGATGGCCGTCAGTACCAACGCTCCGAGCGCCTTCGAAAAAACCTGCCCGACGCTGATCTCGCGTCCCAGTCGATCATCGACCAGCTTCTCCCAGTCCGCGAACGCCGCTGACGCGAGCAGACCCACCCACACCGGCAGTCCTCCGCCGACGTCGAAGATCGGCGCGCACGCGATGGCCAGCAACGGCGCGGCGCAACACGCGCGGACCAGGCGCTGCGCCCAGCTCGGACCGTCCTGCACGCTGAACCACGCCGACGCCTTGCGACCAAGCAGCACACCGCCATACAACGCCACCACCAACATGCCTGCCGCCGAACCACGCTCCCCGCCGAAACTACGCGACGCCGCGCCGACCCAGATGCCCAGCCCAACGGAAAGCCCGACCAACAGCAGCCCCAGCAACATAATTCGCTTGCCGCGTTCGCCGCGCGGCGGGGCGGGTTGCGCCCACGGAACGTCCGCCGGATCACCGCTTGCAGCGCCGGGCGAAGGCGGCGGCACATTCCAGCCGCGCTTGCCGGCAAGCTTCGCCATCTTGCGGTCGATCTTGTGCGAAATGCGATCGAGCTTCCTGGCGAGACGATCAGGCAACGCGGTTGCATCCGGTGTTCCTCGGCCGATGTCGGCCTTGAAAACGAACCCGCCCGGTGAACGCGGCGGCGGATTCGGCGACGGAATCGGCGAATCGAGCCGATCGCGCCCGCCGATTCGTACCGCGCCTTCCAGACTCTTCGTGCTGAACCCCGCCAGACTCCGCTGAATCTCCTCGCCGGAGAGCAGATCGTCGAGCATCTCCTCGGCCGTTTGATACCGGTCTTTCGGGTCCTTCTCCAGCGCCTTGCGTATCACCTTGCCGAACGGACCGGGAAGTTCGTCGAGTTCCGGCCGGGCGGTCAGGTGCTTCATCAACACCTCGGCCATGCTCGATCCCTCGAACGGCACCTTGCCGAGCAGCATCTCGTAAAGCATCACGCCGAGGGCGTAGATGTCCACGCCGCGCGAGTAGTTGCCGCTGCCGATCTCCGGGGCCATGTAATGTACGGTGCCCACGCTGGCCGTCTGAGCGCTGTGCCGCGAAACGGAGATGAACTTGCTCAGCCCGTAGTCGCCGATCTTCACGTAGCCGTCGTCGAAGAAGATATTGCCGGGCTTGAGATCGCGATGAACGATCCCGCGATCGTGCAGATAGGACAATCCTTTGGCGATCTCGCGGGTGAAGAAGGCCGCCTTTTCCGGCGAAAAACCCTTCGGCTCGGCGATCATCAGATCGCGCAGCGACGGCCCGGAGCAGTATTCCATGATGATAAAATAATCGCCCTCGGCGTTCTTCTTCACATCAAAGATCGATACCAGGTACGGGCTTTTGAGGTTGATGCAGTGGCTGACGCCGCGAAGCTCGACCGCCGGATTCTCCTTAAGGTATTTCAGCGCCACCTCGCGACCGCCGTCGCTCATGGCGTAGTAGACCTCGCCGAACCCCCCGCGCCCGATCGCGCGCTGGATCGCATAGTCGTCGAGCGGTCGATCGCCATGTTTGAATGTATACGCCATGTTTCCGCTGCTCGTGCGACCGCCGCTTCACTCCGAACCCGGAGCGCAAGCGACGGGCGTCATGTTGACCCCTCGCTTGCGCTCGGGGTTCTGATTATGTATGCACTTACTCACGCTTTCGCCGCACTCGTCCACCGCTGCAATACCAGGCTCACTCCGCCGATCTCCATCGGTTCGCCCAAGCGCAACGACTTCGCTTCGGTATCCACGTGTCCGTCGCCCTGGCGTCGAACCCACAATCCGCCGTTTCGCTCGAACAATACGAGCGGCACGCCCGCCTGTCGGCACGGAATGTGCGCCGTCGGCCCGCATCCGATCGTCGCCGCGTGCTGCAATAATACAACCCGCCGCACGTCGTTGGGCATCTTCGTCGTGTCGCTCAACTCCAGCACCGCGGTCGCGCTGCGCCGACTCGGCACGCGGAACGTGAACTTCGCTTTCTTGCCGAGCACCACGCGATCGCCGTCGCGAAGGAGCGTGTGCCGCGTCCGCACGCCGCCGACTTCGATTTCCCTCGTGCCGAACACGAAATAGTCGTCGTCCACTCGCGTGATGTTCACATGCCGCTCGGCCACGTCGCTGAAGATCGGCACGTCCGCCGGATGGTCCGCCGCCGCCCGGCCCACCGTCGCGGCGCCACCGCGAAGAACGAGAAAGCTCCCGCCGCCGTCCACCAGCAGCAGCAACCGCTCCGGAATCGAATCCTCCGTCAAAAGCCGTCCGGGTATCGCCACGGTGTCATCGAGTGACGCCGAGTTTTCCGAGTCTCGGACCCCGATCCGCCCGCCTCCCCCCTTGCCAAGGGGGGACACAGGGGGGTTGCCATCCGAGCCGGGAGCGTAAGCGACCGGTCCGTAGCGTCGCGGTTTATCCACGGCGCACACTTCAGCCCGCGCACCCTCTCTAGTCTCTAGTTCCCAGTCTCTAGTCTCCAGAAGCGGCCCCGCCGCCAAGGCCGCGTGCAAATCTTCCATCTGTCGCAACTGCTCGATCGCTTCACCAAGCCACTTGGCGTTGGAAAGCTGCCGTGCCAAGCTCATGGCACACCGCCTCGCGTCGCCGTAGCGTCCCGCGCGAACGTGAGCGCCAGCCTCCCGCGCCAGCGCCAAGACGTCTAACAATTCCCGCTTCGCCGGCAGCGCCTTGCCGAGCTCGCCCAGGCACGCCAGTTCGTCGCTCGCCCGCGCGGGACGACCTTCGGCCAGCGCCGAACGCGCACTGGCGAGCACGCGGTTACACAGATCGACCTCCAATCGCGCCGCCTCCGCCGAATGTGCGTCGATCGACTTCGCCCGCCGCACGCGCTCCGCCGCCGCCGCAAGCTGCCCCGCCGCCATCAGGCGTTCGGCCTGGGCGACGATTTCGCCCATGTCCGCCGCTCGCTTCTCCGCCGTTCGCCGCACCCGGGCCGCCAGCGCATCGCCCGCACTGGCCTGCTCTAGCATTCTGCGCCCCGCCGCCAGCGACCCGTCCTCGATCCGCCGCACCGCGTCGTCAACGCGCCGTCGCCGCGATTCGTCGCTGCGATGGTGCTCGGCCGCGACCGTCTGAACGTATTTGCGAAGCTCGACAATCTCGTCCTTCAGAATTCCACCCGCGTCGGCCCGGTCCAGGTCCAGCAGGGCTTCACCGAACCGGTCCGCCTGATAATGTTCACGGGCCCGTTCGAGGAACTTTTCGGAAAGCGCGGCCAAAACCGCCTGGCCTCGTTTGTTTTCACGTAAATCGGGGGTCATGGCCAATCGGAAAGCCTCATCCAGCCGCCCGTCGCGAAGGGCCTTCTCCGCCGCCCGAATCCGCACAAACAGGAGCTGGCCGAACATCAAAAACGACTCCCCAACGGGGCCCCAGACCCCAAGCCATGATACCGCATAAGGCTACGACCACCCAAGATCCGACGCCGCATTCGTCCGTAACGGGGACCGTATGCGACATTTCTACAGTGGATTCGAGGGTTGGGGCAGATTATTCCCAATGAGGCGGATGATCTGGTGCGGACGGCAAATCGACCAAGGCTTCCATTTTTTTGTTGAAGGCCCGCCCCCTCGGATTACAATACGCGACGTCGTTTGTGCGGGCTGTGCAACGGCGGGCCTGACGCTTCCCCTGTCGCCAGCCGTCAATTCAAGAGGTTAAATGTTGAAGGTCGGGGACTCGAATCGGTCAATTCTTTATTGGAGACGCGAGATGAAAAGAGCATCAAATCGGATCGTGAAGATCGCAAGTTTTGTTTTTCTGTTCGGGAGCGCGACAGCCTTGTGGTTGCTTGGTCTCCACGACGCCGGACGTCACGAGGCCGCGGCCTTTCCTTTGGGCTACAATTGCCCCGAAGGGCAATTCTGCGGTAGGACGATTGACAACACCGGGGGGTGTACAAACGTCCCATGCTGCCCGCAGGGAACCACGATCTGCGCAAGCGTAGATACGCACGCACATGTTCCGTTTCCACGGGTTGCTTCTTCGAACCCGGGAACCTGTATGCAAGCGACCCTTCCGGTCGAGTACTGTAGGGTGAATGCCTGCGGTGTCGCTACGCTCTGTTCGGAAGGAACATGTGTGGCGACGGTTGCGAAAGAGTCGGATATGCGCGTGTCGTGGGTTAGCACCGGGACACCCTGTCCAGGTGCGACGGAGTAGAATGCCATGTCGATTGCACACGCGTTGTTTTGGCTCGGTTTGATCTCCGGTCCGGCGCCGGACTATGCCTATCTTCCGTCGCGGGTTCGAATCATCCTTGAATCCAAATCGACAACCACCTCGCAGGTCGAGTGGACCCTCTCATGGTTCGGAAGCTATAACGACGGTCTGGTGGAGCGTCACATCACCCGAACCTCGGACGAAACGATCTGGGAGAGCAACCTTGGCGATGAAAAAGGTCAGCACAACGCGGCTTTTTACCATTGGCCGGGGCCCAACGCGACGGAAGAGCAGTTGCGAAGAGAGATGGTCCCCAAGGAACTCGTCGCCGGAATCCGCAATAAGCTCATCTACGACGACCGGGCATGGTACATCGCACACGCGGAGCGCCCTCTCTCCGGGTATGCTTCGCCCGCGGCAAAGACGACCGACTGGTTGCCCTCCGACCTCAAGTCCATCGGTTTGGCGCCGTATGAGGAGAGCGAATCGGACGCCAACCCGCTGAACCTGTACCGTGATGATTTCGAAGGATTCGAGAAATCCACCTTCCGCGACGGATGGGAAAGCGGGTACCCCACGGTCACGGCCGAATGGGGCGACCGGAGAGCGTTGACCTGGCGCTTTGACGACCGCCGGGGCGGGCAGCCCGTTCAGGCTTCCTTCTACCGTTTCGATAAGCTCGTCAACTACTCGCAGACGGAGTATGAGCGGGCGGGTGAGCGATGGTTCCCCAAGTCGGTTCGATTCTACAGAGAGGATTCGGCAAGCCCCTACAAAATCATCGACGTGCAACGCGCTACCTTCGACGAGCCGTGGCACATGAAGGAAATCACTCCCTCCGACATCGGGGCGCTGGCCGGTACGCAATTCTTAGGGGCGGATGGCTTGTCATGGTGGACGGGCACCGATCTGATTCCCAACGACGACTTTTTGGAGCTTTTGTACCTCGATGACAGCATCATGGATCAGCGGATTGCGGAGATGATGGTCGAGGGCACCAAGCAGACGGTGGACGAATATCGCGGGGCCCTGCGCCGGGCGGGCGTTGCGTTGCGTGAGCAATATCGGAAAAAATACGGGGAAGATTTTCAGTTGACGAAGCTCCGCCCGGATGAAAAAGATGAGTGGGACGTTTACGTGGAGAAGTTCATTGCCGAGCACAAGCTGCCCGAGCCCGGCATCAAGCGGGCCAATGAAATCCGCGATTCGGCCAAGAAACTGCGCGATGCGCACCGTCTCAAGAACAGCGCGGAACTGAAAAAGGCCCGGAAATCGGGCGACAAGAAAAAGATCGCCGAGTTCGAAAGCGTCGAGAAACGGATTTTCGAGCGCATGCTGGAGCGTCCCTTGCAGAAATTGCCGCGCATGAGCGATGACGCGAAAAAGGACTCCTCCGCTCCGCCGCCGTGAGTCTGGGCCGAACTCGCGAAGTGCAGGAGCGTTAGTTCTTTTTCTTCGCGGCGTCGAGCCAGGCGCGGAGGTTTTGGGCGAGGAGTTCGGGTTTGGCCTGCGCGAGGATGTGGTCGGCGAGGGCGGGCGGGACCTTGAGGGCCTTCATGGCCGATGCGACCCGCGTCCAGAGTCGTTTGCGCTTGGCGTCGGATTCGGCGAGGTACAGGTCGGTGACGAGTTCCTGCAACCGCGTGAACATGATCTCATCGCGGTGGTCGTAGTACCGGTTGATGATCTTTTTCTGATGCGGGGTGAAATCGCCCATGCGGGGGTCGTATCGGTCCGCCATTCAGTCGTCAAGTCGCACGTCGTCCCCACCTCGACGGCGTGAAATCGCGCACCCAAAAGGCGATGATGGGGCTTGACCGGGAAGAGACGGCGCGGTAGGAACGAACCTACATTTTGGCTACGGATCGGGTCCGAGGGGGGTACAGTTTCGGAGGACCGGCCATGACCGATCGGCGTCATTCCGTTTCAGGCAAAGCATTCGAGTGGTCCGCGGGACTCGGCGTCATCATCTTCGGTGTGATCGCCTGCCCGGCGCTCGCCCAATCCGCAAGCGGCGGGGTCATCTATCGAATGACGGACCGGAGTACCTTTCAGGAGGGGTGCTTCGCGCCGTGCATGTGCCCGATTCTCGAGCAGTGTCCGGTGATCGGCACGTTCAAGTTGACGCACACCGGGAGTAACGGGGGATTCGAGTTCTACGCGGTCGATGATGTGAACTGGACGGCGGCGTACAGCGACCCGGAGATTCGTACGACGGGATCGGGCACGTATACGATCGGCAGTCCGGGTCTCCTCACCGTCGTGCAACACCGTCTCGAACTCGACCTGAAAGTCGGCGACAACCCGGTCGAGCATTTCGACAGCGGTTGGGTGATCGGCCCGAACCTGCCGCACATCAACATCACCATCTCGGTGCACAACATGTACTGCTACGACCGGGTGTTCGTCGTGGATGCCGATCCGGTGCCCGCGTCGCAGATTCAACCCTATCAACTCGTGAAGGGCAGTACGTATGAACGCGGCTGCTACGATCCCTGCGACTGCCTCCCGCCCGGCCCGCCGCAACCGGTGGTCGGAATGTTCTCGCTCGTGCCCTTGTACGACAACAGCCTGTTCGCCGAGTACGCAATGGTGGGCCTGCGCTGGACGGTACAGAGCGACATCCCGTCGGTACCGCCCAACTTGCCGATCTACGGCGTGGGAACCTACAAGGTCGGCGGCGAGGTTGCAGTGCAGCAACGAATGCGGGCCGATCTGCGCGTGGGCGATGAGGACTCCGCGCGCTTTGACAGCGGCCTGGTAATCGGCGGCAACGGCTTCCCGGAGGTGATTGACATCACCATCTCGCGCAACGGCATGGTCTGTTTCGACACGGTGATCCATGTTGCGGCCAAGCGACAAAACACGGCGGCGGTGTGCGGAGGTATTGCGGGTATCCCATGTCCTGCCGGCGAGTTCTGCAAATATGAAATCGGTCGGTGCTGCTGCGATTTCCAGGGCGTGTGCCTCCCGATTCCCGGTGCGTGCATCACCCTGTGGGATCCCGTTTGCGGATGCGACGGCCTAACCTACGGCAACGAATGCGAAGCCGATCGCGCCGGCGTCGCCATTGACTATCGCGGCGAGTGTCATACACCCTGCGATCCGGCGACCGGCAACGGCTGCGTAAAGGTCATCATCGATATGGACCCGAACACGCCGGGCTTCCAGTCGAGCATCACCGTCCCCCCCGGCAGCCGCACCATTCACGGCATCGGCGTGTACGTGTACGACCCCAACGGACAAAACGCCATCTGGGATATCGGCTACCTCGGCGGGTTGGACCGCGGCATTTCGTTCGGCTACTCGCCGTCGAGCACGAACCCGCAGGGTCGCATTGCGGGGCTGGTCGCGAATCCCGGTTCGCCGGTCAATCCGGGCAACACGCCGATGCTGATTCAACCTCCAATGGACAAGGGCTTTTCCGGCGCCGAGGTGCAGTACGTCGAATACGGCGCGATACAGCCGGCGCTCATTTCCGGCGATCCGTCGCAGCCAATTTTCACGGTCGACGTGATCCTGCAAAATTGCGGCGTGGGCGACAAGTTCAGCTTTCAGGTGATGGACTTCGTGCGAGTTTGGAGCGGCGGATCGGGGGGCGCGTTCTCGACGCAAGGCCCGATGAGCCTCGACACCGGCGGTGATGTCGTTCCGGACGGGACGATGAGCATTTACGGGATGGACGCGGACGCTGCGATTCCCATTCCACCCGCGGCGTTCTACGTGGACTTCGTCGACGGCGGCCCATCGCAGACAGGCTCACCCTCCGGCGGCGCGACGATCACCGTGATCGCCAGCATGGGACCGATCCCCGCCGTCACAACGTGGGGCGTCGTCGTGATGATCGGCCTGATCCTCTCAGCCGGAACGATCGTCCTGCGTCGGGCGCGGCGACTCGCGTAAACGTCCGTCAAGTTTCGATAAAGATTGCACGGCGAAGAGGCTGAAACGGCGGCGTGATCCAATGTCGGACCACGCCGCCGTTTACATTGTCTGCTTACCGTCCGTTCCCGCGTGATCGCTACGGATTGGATTTCGCCGGAGTCGCGACTCCTTCGGCGCTCATCGTGCCGGGGTCCGATGACGACGTTCCGTCTGTCGTCGACGCTCCGCCGTCGATGGATTCGACCGGCATCGGTTCGATGAAGATCGGCGGCTCCTCGACGATATCATAGGGCAGTCCGAAGAAGAGTTGCGACTGCTCCGTCGACAGATCATTCATCGACGCACTGTGTATGCCCAGATCGGTCACCGCATACACATCCTGATCGACAAAAACGCCGCGGGTGAAGGACGCGCCCCAATACTGGGCCTCATCAAAGCGCGTGCTGATCCGCCCGAGCTCGGTCAGGCCGTCGGCGGCGGAGACGCGATAGATGAACACTCCGTCAAAGCCCGTCGGCGGCGGCATATCCACCACGTCCACCGGCTCGTCCGCGACCGTGCCGTCCGGCGGCGGAGCGTCCGCACTGCCGTCCGATGCGCCGCCTGTGTCAATCTGCGTCACAGCGATCTGGTCCGGATCGACGGCCACACCGCCGCCGCCGTCGCCCTCGAAGAACACATATTCATAAATAGAAACCGGCAGTGCCACGACGCCGCCCTCGGCGAAGTAGGTGAACGCTTTGGGATCCCACAGGGCTTCGGAGTAGGCCGAGGTGTTCGCGTCCGAGCCGATGATGACATTGCTCGTCTGCGTCGGATTGGCGAAGTCCGTCACGTCGAAAATGGAGAGCTGCACGCCCCAGTTGCCGAACGTGTTGTCCGGCGGAATATATTGTCCGACGGCGAGGATATGATTCTCGTCGATCGGGGTGAGGAACGTCGAAAATCCCGGCACTTTCAGTTCGCCGACCACGCGCGGATTGGCCGGATCGGACAAGTCCATGGTGAAGAACGGATCGACCTGGCGGAAGGTGACGAGGAAGCCCTTGTCGCCGAGGAAGCGGGCCGACTGGATGGTCTCGCCGGGAGCGATGTTTTCCGCACGGCCGACGACGGCGAGCGCGCTCTCGGACTGGCTCAGCACGTAAACGCCGTTCTGCGACTCGACGACCGTTCCGAAACCGAACCCGTCGAAGCTGAAGGTGGCGTCGATAGTCGTCGCGACGCGGAGATTGCCGTTGCTTTCGCCCATCGAGTACTGATTGAGGATTCGCCCCGGCACCGTGCCCGTTGCGACCGGTGTGGCTCCGCGGCCCTCATACTTGAATTTGTAGATGTCCGTCGTGGACCGCGAGTTTCCCTCGAAATCGTAGCTGGTGTCGGTGAGATACAACGCCTCGATGGACGAATAGATCAGCCCCGGTTCGGCGACGACGCCGACGGCTGAGAATTGGGCATCGTTGTCCACATCGAGGCTGACGACGGTGACGACGCCGAAGCCGTCCGGGTCGGAGGGGCGATACAAACTCTCCCAGTTGACGACGTTGCCGCTCGATTCCGTTCCGTCCGCGAGGGTTTGCGTATACTTCGGCAGCAGTGTGGCCGTATCGACCGTCGAAAGATCGAGCGTCGGCGCGCCGAGTCGCGGCATCACGTCGTAATAGTAGTCCTGGTAGTTGGCCATCACGAGATGGAGCACGCCGTCGATCATGCGGCTCGACGAGACCGAGCCGTCGATCTTGGTTGTCGAGAGCACGCTGGTTGCCGACGGGTTGGACACATCGACGATGGTTACGAGTGTATACGGTCGCTCATACACGAACTCGTCGATCGGCGGCATGATCGCAATCCCGCCGATCGGTTCGGCGGTGATCACATCCGAGTCGCCGGTCTCGCCGGCGCCGACCGTGTCACCGGCCCCGGACGCTCCCCCGGATACGCCGGCATCGCCTGCGACCACATCCGACTGGGCGACGGCGACCGTGTCGAAGAACATCGGATACGCGAACCCCCCGCCCGACGTTAGTGCGACAACCTTGCCGTCGCGCAGATACAGATCGCGTCCGTAGCCGGTGAGCGTCGTCTCGCTGAGCAGTTGCGTTTGGCCTCCCGGTCCGATGTCCGCAATGCGCAAGATGCTGTCGGCGTTCTTGGTGCTGATGACGTAGAGGTTGTTGCCGTCGGTCTTGACCACGTCGGCTTCATCCACGCCGACTTCCTGCGTCGTGGTGCCCGAAAAGTCGCCGCTGGAAGTGACGTCCGACTCACCTGGCGCGGGCGCGAGCATGGGCGGCGACGATCCGTCGCTCGCCGAGGAGTCGGCCCCACCGGCGCCGGTTGCGGAAGGCGGTTCAACTGCCTGCGTGCCATCGCCGCCGCCCATCCCGCCGCGATCAAACGATGTCATCGAATCGTTTCGTGCCGTGATCTGACTCTTGAAATAATCGAGCAGTTCACTTTCCGATGCGAACCGCTTGAGTTCGGATTTGCCGGTCTCGCCGCCGCCCTGGCCGAGCAAGGCTTGGATCACACTGCAACCGGGTACAACGGCGAAACTGAGCAATGCAACCACCGTGCATTTTTTCAGGCCGTGAATCATGGCAAAGGTCTCCGTGTCTGGTCCGAGGTTCGTCCGGCGATTCCCCACCTATTCATTATCGCCGTGCAGATTAACACTACAGCGCAAAGTCACTTCCTACACAAGTCCGTATTCGGGCCACAT
>ERZ1292633.654-Hain-H41-02um-R1-654-length-39402-cov-7_pt1 | contig 39402 bp, 27 predicted proteins | sample MGYA00564406_ERZ1292633 | MGnify/ENA primary metagenome ERZ1292633 (study PRJEB36523, sample SAMEA6512639) | groundwater metagenome | collected 2019-01-08 | study: AquaDiva: Metagenomics assemblies of 32 groundwater samples
CGAGATGCGAAAAGGATGGACCGCTCAAATTCAACTACAGTCGGGACAACCTCGCTCACCACGACCGAGATCGAGGTTCCCTGCCCGCCGTTCGACGGCGACTGCGACGGCGATCGCGACCTGCGGGACATCGCGGCGTTCCAGCGGTGTTTCTCCCCGGGCTTACCGGCGGCGGCGGAATGCGCGCGTTTCGACCAGTCGGGTGACGAGGGCGTGGACCTCTTGGACTTCGCGGGTTTGAGCGGTGAGCTTACCGGTCCGATGCCGCCGGTTCCGTAATTCCGCCGACAAGCCCGCGCCACCCACAAGGGGGGCGCTACATTTGATCGTTACACGCGCTACGCCGGGAAGGTCGTGGCCATGGTGCCAAGGTAACGCCATTGCCTCTTAATCTGTTCATCGAGGATGCCGACGTCGAGCCTGGAGCGCGTGTAGCGCTTTTGACGCCCGATATAGTCAACAAGCGGCGTCGCATCCGGTCGGGCGTTGATCCGAAAGCGCGATCCGTCGAAGACTTCATAAAGCGGAAAAACGCCGCAGGCAACCGCGACGCGAATCAGCTCTACGCTCTCGTCCGGTTCGGACTTCCACCCGATCGGGCACGGGGACAACATGAGCAGAAAACGGAATCCGCGAGTATTCCGCGCGGTCCGGACCTTGTGAAGGAAATCCTCGCGGTGGGCGACCGAAAGGGTGGCCGCGTAGGGAATACGGTGCGCGGTCATGATGCCCATAATGTCCTTCTTGGGTTCGCTCTTTCCGCCGGGGCTGGTGGTGGTCGCGACACCCTCCGGCGTGGCGCTGCTGCGCTGGCCGCCGGTGTTGCCGTAGATTTCGTTGTCGTAGCAAACGTAGATCATGTTTTCGTTCCGCTCGGCGGCAGCGGAAAGCGTGGCCAGTCCGATGTCATACGTTCCGCCATCGCCAGCCCAGCAGACAACCGGATGGTCGTCGCCGTTGAATTCCGCCACGGTGGCGAGGCCCGTCGCGAATGCGGCTGAGCTTGCGAAAGTCGCGGCGGCGGTGGGCACGCCGTAGGCGCTGGTCGGAAACGCGCCCGCGGTGACGATCCCGCAGCAGGCGGGAATCACCAACATAATGGGTTCGCGTTCCAAGGCCTGGGTCAATAGCTGAAAGCCGATCGACATTCCGCAACCGGCGCAATTCGTGTTGCCCGGTCGGAGGACCGATTCGACGCATGTTCCGTCGTTTTGAATAAAGGCCGTGGTCATGTCATCGCCTCCTGCCAGATCGGCTGGGTCGCCCGTGCTCGGCTCGCCAGGTCGTCGATAACACCATCGATGATTTCCGGGGTTACGTCGCCGCCGCCGAGGCCGACGAGGTAGTCCTGCAAGAGCACATCGGGCCGCTCCTGAAGCGTGGCCGCGATTTCCTGCCAGAAAATGCCGCCCGACCCGGCGGAATGATTCCGATCCAGAACGCCGACACGCCGAGCCGATCCGATGGCGCGCAACAATTCCTCTCTTGGAAACGGACGGAAGAGCTTGGCGCGAATCATGCCCACGTGCTGACCGCGTTCGCGACGGGCGAGGACGGCTCGCCGCAGCGTCCGCGCCATGGTGTTGCAGGCGATCAGAACCGTTTTTGCGTCTTCCGTAAACTCCGTCTCAAGCGCTCCGACCGGACGCCGACCGAAGACCTCCGCAAACTCGTCGATCGCCTGGTACAGGACTTCAGGAACTCGATCCATCGCGTTTTGAATTTCACGGCGATGGTGGGCCGTTTCGCGCGGCCAGGTCATCCCCCCGACGGTCGCCGGATGATCGTGCCGAAGGCGGTGCGGCACCTCGCAGGCGGGAAGATAGCGGTCGACCTGCTCCTGCTCCGGCAACTCCACCACCATCTGCGTATGCGAGGTAACGAAACCGTCCATCGCGACTACGACGGGCAGGAGGATGCGCTTGTCCTCAGCCACTCGGAACGCCAGCAGGATCGTGTCCACGAGGTCCTGGTGCGAGTCGGTGTAGAATTGGATCCATGCGGCGTCGCGGAACATCAGACTGTCGCCCTGATCGACCCAGATGTTCCACGGCGGGCCCAGCGTTCGATTGACCGCGATCATCACGATTGGGAGGCGGTAATAGCCGGCGGCAAAAATGTTTTCGACCATGTAGGCCAGCCCGTTCGACGAGCTTGCCGTAAACGCCCTGGCCCCGCCCAGCGACGCCCCGATGCAAACGCCCATAGCGCTGTGCTCGGACTCGACGGGAACGACGCGGCCCTTGGTGAACTGAAATCCGCGAAGAAACTCGATGATCTCGGTCTGCGGGGTGATTGGATAGGCCCCGCCGCAACATCCGCGGGCGACCCGATTGGCTTCGCCCGCGAGCGCGAGCGTGTAGCCTGCCGCATGATTGCCGGTTACCAATGCCCGTGCCACAGTCCGCCTCCCATCGCGTTAAAGTTCCGCCATGTAAATGACGCCGCGCGGGCACTGGGCCGCGCAAACCCCGCATCCCTTGCAGTAGTCGTAGTCGAAGCGATACCCGTCTCCATCGCGTGAAACGATTCCCTCCGGACAGTATTGCCGGCACCGATCACACGAATTGCAGACACCGCAACTGAAACAACGTGAAGCCTCTTCGGCGGCCGATTCGCCTTCCGTTGCACTTGAAAACCCGGTGTGCACCTCGGCAAACGTGTGGCGACGCAACGCCACGTCGATCGTACCCCCCCGGCGGCGCGGCGCGTGCGTGAAAACGTGCGTCGTAATCGCCTCCGGACCGGCGAGCGGTTCCGGCGACGGCGGGAAGAGGTCCTCCCCGCTCAACGTGCGGTGGATATGCAAGGCGGCCAAGTGTCCGCTGCCGATTGCGGCCGAGACGGTGCCTTCGTTTCCGGCCAGATCGCCCCCGCAAAACACGGGCGACCCGGCCAGACCCAAAAGCCGTCCATTTTCGCGGATTTCCGAACCCTCGGGAATGATCGACAGGTCCGGCGTCTGGCCAAGAGCGAGGATGACCCGGTCACAAGGGATGTCGAAGAACGCATCTTCCGTCGTTTCAGGCACCGGGCGAGCGCGTCCGGATTCGTCCGGTTCGCCGAGGCGCATGCGCTGACAGGTAAGAGAGAGCGATGAGTCGTTCTCCTGAACTCGGACTGGCGACACGAGTTCGTGAATGGCGATTCCTTCCTCGATCGCCGCGTCGATTTCTTCGCGAATCGCGGGCATCTCCTGCCGCGAGCGGCGGTAGACGATGACGACGCGTGCGGCCCCGAGCCGACGCGCGCTGCGCGCGGCATCGATGGCTGTATTGCCGCCGCCGATCACGACCACGCGTTCGCCGCGAACGAACGCGGCGCCGCCGCGCGCACGGTCCAGAAAGGCAATGCCTTGCTCGATTCGATGGGTCGATCCGCCCAGATCGACACCCAAATCCAACGACCTGGCCTCCTGCAACCCGGTCGCGACAAAAACGGCGGCGAATCGACGCGACAAGTCCACAAGTTCGCCGCGTGAGACCCGGTGACCCGTGTGCGTCTGAACCCCGTGCCCGATCACGAACTCGATCTCGCGGTCGAGGACCGTCCGCGGCAAGCGGTATTCGGGGATGCCGGTCCGCATGACACCGCCCAGTTCACGCTCGGCCTCCAACACCGTCACTTGATAGCCCAACCGGGCCAGATGGTAGGCCGCGCTCAGGCCCGCGGGCCCGGAACCGATCACGGCGACGGCCTCATCACGACGCGGCGCAGAGAATCGCTCGCGTTGACCGAGATCGGCCACGTACCGTTCCAGTTCACGAACGTTGAGGGATTCATCGTAGCCGCTGCGGTTGCAGGCCTGCATGCACGGCGCGGGACACACTCGACCGCAGACGCCCGGAAAAGGCGATGTCTCCAGCAGAATTTCCAGCGCACCGTTGTAGTCCTCCTTGGCGACGGCCGCGACAAAGGCCTGCACGTCGTTGCCGGCCGGACAGGCGTTGTTGCACGGCGGCGTCAGGTGCCGGCGGTTAGGGTGACGCGACGCCCAACTCCCAGTCCGCAGCGCCGGCAACCCACCGATCGTGGAATCTAAAAGGCTGGCGATGCGCTGGGACGGCGGCGGCGCAGTCACTTCGCGTATTGTGCCGGGCTGGTGCTCCGCTTTGACGCCCTCAAACGCCTGCCGGGCCGAGGCGACATTGGCCCCGCCGAACTTCAGTTCGGTCAGGGCGGACTCGACGTCGGCGAACGTCAGACCGAACACACGCGCGACCGCACCGAACATGGTCGTGTTGACGATCGGAACGGTACGCGTGCCCAGACCGTTACCCGCCGCAATGGCGGTCGCATCGACGGTCGCCACCCGTCGCCCCGGAAACATCTCTCGAAACGCCGAAGGAGGCTCCGGCGAATTCAGGACCAGCCAGCCGTCTGTCTTGAGACCGGTCACTACCCGCGGTGCGATCAGCGTGCGATCGAGGACCACCACATGGTCCGGCTCACGAATTTCGTTGTGGTTGGTGATTTCACGCTCATCGATGCGAACATACGCCTGCACCGGCGCCCCGGACCGCTCGGCAGCGTAAACCCCGAAGGCCTGAGCGTACATCCCGCGGAGGAAGTAGGTTTCCGCGATCAGTTTCGCCAGCGTGACGCCGCCCTGGCCGCCGCGTCCGAAAATGGTCAGCTCGGCCATGATGCTCTCCACCGCGCGGACATCCTTTGTCCCGTTGGAACGCCGGCAAGGCGATCTTTGATCGAACGACCGCCGTTGTCCAGCCTGTGGCTCAGTACCCCCCTCCACCGCCCACCGTTTGCCAGCAAGCCCCATGCCAACCGGTCTCAAAGGGAGCCATCAAAACCCGGATTACCTGGCGGCTCTCCTTCGACCGGCTCACACCTGCGGGCGCAAACCGCACATTCGTCCACCGGGGATGCGTGCGTCCGGTCATACGGCGACGGGTGCATCATTTCACCCCGTGATCGTACAGTCCCGGGTAGCGGCGTGTCGAGACATTGCCTCAATGTCGTCACGTAAATCAGAAGACGCCTCTTGCGGTACGCGAATTGCAGGGATAGCGTGTTGTCGAAACCCAGACCGCTCAAGCGGCGGAACGCTGAGTGCTCGCGCGGCGTGGTTTTCATCGGGTCGGTGCGCGTACGGTGGATGGGTTTTTTTCACTGTTGATCGAAAGTATTCACGAAGGGAGCTCCGAACATGATTCGATTCGGGCCGGGGAACCTGCGAATCCCCAAATTCGAGCGACCGGTTTACGTCGTGGCGGGCGGTATGACGGATTTCCGAAAGCGCTATCCGGAGAAGAACTCGTGCGAACTGTGCATGGACGCACTTCGCATGGCGGCGGAAGAAAACGACCTGAAGGTCTCGCCCGAGGAGCTTCGCCGCTCGGTCAACTGGTGCGTGTATTCCCAGTTTGCGGATCATTTCGGCGATCAACTGCTGGCCGCCGCGAAAATCCACGACTACCTGGGCTTCGATCCGCTCGGCAATATCGAGGTCAAGACCGGCGGCGCGACGGGAGGGTCCGCCGTTCTAGCCGCTGCCCAGGCCGTGGCGTCCGGATACGCAAGCTGCGTGCCGGTCGTCGGGTGGGAGCGGATGGACGAGGTATCGACGAAGGTCGGCAACTCGTACATCGCCAGCGCGGCCTGCAAGGACTTCGAGAGCGAACTGGGCTGGATGTATGCGAGCTATTACGCGCTCATGGCCCAGCGGTACCAGTACGAAAACGAGGTGCCTCGCGAATCGTTGGCAAAGATTGCCTGCAAGAACCATGATTACGCGCGTTTCTCGCCTTATTCGCAGAATCCCGGCAAGTACACGGTGGCGGATATTCTCAAAAACGACATCGTCTCCGATCCGCTCTCGTTTCTCGAATGCTGCGTGATGAGCGTCGGAGCGGCGGTGTTGATCCTGGCGGATGAGCAGACGGCTTTCAAGCTGACCGATCACCCGGTTCAACTCACGGCCATCTGCGGCGGCACGCACACGCTGCGAACGGCCGATCGACGGAACATGCCCATCCTGCTTTTGCCTAATGAAACGGAAGATACCTACAAGCATTATTTCGACGGCAAGCGCGACGAATGGCCGGGGTTCAGCTCCTTCCTTGCTGCACGAACGGCAGCGTATCTTGCCTACCATATGGCCGGGATCAAGGACCCGCTTGAGGACTTCGACCTTCTCGAAACACACGACGCGTTCACCATCAGCGACATTCAAACGTATGAAGATATCGGCTTACGGCCCTATGGTCGCGGGCGCGAGTTTATTGATTCCGGAGATGCGTACTTTGAAGGACGCTTGCCGACGAACTTGTCCGGAGGATTGATCGGCACCATGCACGCGGTCGGCGCCACGGGCATCTTTCAGATGGTGGAGCTTATGTGGCAGTTACAGGGCAAGTGGGACAAGTTCCACGGCGATCCGGAGCGCTGGACGCGATACGGGAAAACAAAACCGGAGGATTATCGCAACCTGCAAGTGCCCAACGCCAAGCGCGGTTGTGCCGTGTCGCATGCGGGTACGGGCAGTCACGTGACCGTGACCATTTTGGAAAGGGCCTGACCATGACGGTTGAACTCAACGGCACGACGGCGGAAATCGTCTCCGACGACCCGCTGGTCATCAAGAACGTCAAGAACTGGTTTCACTCGCACTCTTATGGCGGCTGGAGCCGGTTCTTCAAGGGACTGCGAGACAGCAAACTGCTGGCGACGCGCTGTACGAATCCGGAATGCAAAGAGAAGAGACTCTGGTTGCCGCCGCGATGCGATTGCCCGGACTGCTGGTCGCGGATGGAATGGGTGCCGGCGCCGACGGTCGGTGTAATCATTACGCACACCACGGTTCAATACCCCGGCGCTCTCTTCCGCGCGAGCCCCCCCTGCCCGCTGATTAGCGTTTCGATCGAAGGCGTCTGCACCAAACTGATGAGTTACCTCAAGGAAGGAACGCCGCGCATCGGAATGCCCGTCCGGGCCGTGTTCAATACAACGAAGCCGACCAATACGATTCTCGATCTCGCGTGGGTACCGCGATGAAGGACGGTGCAGACAACGTTTCATCATGCCGCCCGACGCATGAAGCCCTCTGGCCTTCGTTTGTCGACGGTTGGCCTGAGGCGCGCATGGAGATGCCCGGACTTTCCGGACGCATCCTCAAAGGCGAGCGCGGCTGGGTTATCTTCATGGCCGCCGACCGCGACGTTCTGATTCCGATGCACCATCACGGAGCGCAGTGGGGAATGATTCTCGACGGCGAGATGCAGCTAACCATCGGCGACGAAACGAAAACGTATCGGCGCGGCGAAGCGCACTACATTCCCGCCGGCGTCGATCACGAGGCGTTGCTGCGAGCGGGCTGGCGGGGTATGTATGTATTCGCCCGATCCGCGGAGCGTGAAACCAACGCCGGAGGCGGTTGATGCGCGAGTTCATCACCGGCAATCAGGCCGTCGTGCGCGGCGCGCTTCGCGCGGGATGCAACTACTTCGCGGGCTACCCCATCACACCCGCAAGCTCCATTCTCAGCGATATGGTCAATGCGTTCGCCGCTGGGGCCGGCATTGCCATTCAAACCGAGGACGAGATCGCCGCGATCGGCCAGTGCATCGGCGCGGCCATGACCGGCGCGAAGGCGCTGACTGCGTCATCGGGACCGGGACTTAGCCTCTACAGTGAAAACATCGGCCTCGCACAAATGGGCGAGGTTCCTCTCGTCATTGTCAACTGCCAGCGAATGGGTCCGGCCACCGGCGGCGCGACCGCGACAGGCGAAGGCGATGTGCTTTTTGCGAGACACGTGACCGCGGGCGGCTACCCGCTGCCGGTTCTGGCTGCCGCCGACGCCGCGTCGGCCTATTGGTTGACCTATGAAGCATTCAACATCGCGGAGCGTCTGCGTACACCGGTCATTGTTTTGCTATCCAAGGATATTTCCCTGACACGACAGACCGTGGACCTCGCCGCAGTGCCGCTCTCGCAGAGAACGGATCGACCCGTCGCCTCGCTGGACGCGACATACCAGCCATACAATATTACAGGTCCGGATGACACACCACTCTTTTCGCCGATCGGCGGATCACAGCTTGTTCGTTTCACGGGCTCGATACACGATGAAAACGGTTTGCTGACGACAGATCGGACAAAGATTTCCCGCAAGCTGACGCATCTTCGTGACAAGATCATGTCGCACGGCGAAATCCTCGCCTACGTGGAGTGGGATTGTGATGCCGACGCAACGACACTGATCATTTCCTACGGCCTGGCCGACGGCGCCGCGCGCGACGCGGTGAAAGCACTGCGCGCAGGCGGCGCCGCGGTATCGCATATGACGTTGTACAGCCTTTGGCCGGTGCCTGAACGGGCGATAACCGACGCACTGTCCCCGCGCATTGAACGTGTCGTTATTCCGGAGCTGAACATCGGTCTTTACGCCGACGAGCTTCGCAGGGTTATTCGACACGTGCCGGTCCAATCCATTGTGCGGTTCGACGGCGGAGTGATCTCTCCTCAGGTCATTGGGGAACATGTTACTTGCATTGGCGATCTGGCGATGCAGGCGAGGGAAGTGTGCGCATGTCCATCCTGACCGCAAAGCGCGCCGACATGTGCTATTGCCCGGGCTGTTCGCACGGCATGGTGCTCGAGCAGTTGGGCAAAGCCCTTGACGGAATCGGCGTGCCCCCTTCCCGCGTTTGCATCGTGTCGGACATCGGCTGTATCGGAACGGCCGATCGCTATTTCTCGTGTCACACCTTTCACGGACTGCACGGGCGGTCCATTACCTATGCCGAGGGCATCAAGCGAAGGAATCCGGAACTGCTCGTCGTCGTACTGATCGGCGACGGCGGATGCGGCATCGGCACTGCACACCTGGTGCATGCCGCGCGGCGTCGGGCGGATATCAAGGTAATCGTCTGCAATAATTTCAATTTTGGAATGACCGGCGGTCAGCATTCGCCGACCACGCCGATGGACGCCCACACCACGACAACACCGGACGGCGCCGCCGACCAACCGCTGGATGTGTGCCGCACCGTGGCAGTCAACGGCGCAGCCTACAGCGCCCGGCATGACGCATTCGATCCGCAGATGGTGACGAAGTTGCGTGACGCATTGTCCACACCCGGCTTTGTGCTTTTGGACATTTGGGAATTGTGTACGGCGTATTTTGTTCCCGCCAACAGACTCAATCGCAGCAGCCTTGACGCTTTATCCATACAACTTGCAATGCCCTTCGGCGTCGTGCATGAAGGGCCGGTGCAGCTCGGAGCGACTTCACACAACGGCGCGCGGCCTTTACGGCGTCGGGCGCCCGAAGCACCGGTCGAAGAGATGGTCGCACGGATTCCCTGGCCGGGGCGTCGCGAAATCTGCGTCGCGGGATCGGCCGGGCAGCGTGTGCGCTCGGCGGTCGGAATCATCGGCGAGATTGCGGTCGCCGGCGGTCTCTACGCTGCCCAGCAAGATGATTTCCCGATCACGGTCCGCCGCGGCTTTTCGATCTCCAATCTGATCGTATCGAATGAACCAATCCGTTACACCGGTTTGGATTCTCCCGACACAGTCGTCATTCTTTCATCGGACGGCCTCGCCCGTTTCGGACCCCTGTCGCGCCTCAAGCCTTCGAGCCTCGTCGTCGCGCCTGCCGACATGCCGCCCGCGGACGCCGCGTCGACCGTTCATATCCTTGATCTCAAGATGCTCGAAAGGCGAGCCGGAAAGGAGTCCGTCGCGTTGGCAGCCCTTACGTACGCGCTTATCAAGGCCGGCCTCGTTAGCGCGGCCTCACTCAACACGTCCGCCAATGCCCTGCCGGCCGGGCCCTACCGTCAATCAAATCTCGATGCGATCATCGAGGGAATCACATTGGCAGAAAACGGGCGCAGCGCAGTGGACCAGGCGCCGCCCTGAAAGGGTTTTACTATGATACGCGAAAGCCCCGTTGACTCCGCACTGAATCGCCTTTCCGCATATTTCGGCTCACGAGTTGTTGTACACCCCCCGGCCCCGGTGGATACCCTTGCACAATTGGAGCATGTGGCTGGTCCGCTTCCGCGAGAACTCATCATATTTCTCTCGACTTGCAACGGACTTCGAGTGCATGCAGATGGTCGGGATTCGGAACTCCACCTTTGGGGATCGCAGGAGATTCTTTCTTCCGTAGTCGGTCCGTTGGGCCCGGGCGTGCCCATGGACCTTTTGCCGGTCCGCGGCGACCCGACGGGCGCACGAGACTGGCTTGTGATGGGGCATGGACCCGCGGGCGGCGCACTCGTGCGCTGGGACCCGTGGGTGCCGGGTTGCGAAATCATCGCATCGGGCTTCGGCACGTACGTCGACGGATGGGTAAACTACCTACTTGAACGCTACAGCGCCGACGGCAAGGACAGATATCTCGGCGAGCACCACCCCACGTTCGACCTGCGTCATCTTGAAGCTCACGATGTCGCCCTCGGTTCGCTATGTCGCGATCCGCGCGTGTCGGACTGGCTTCGCAACATTGACCAGGCGGTGGCCTGCGGCGATGACTACGAGTAGAACAGAGTGCGCGCCGATTCAGTTGCGGCATGCCGCGCGCAGGCTCTCCATGCGCCTTCGGCCATTACCCCGATTTCACTTCAAGCGCCCCGCCGAATGCCCGCGGCTATGTCCCATGGTTGTCGGGCGTGCTCTCACCACGCCGATCGTACCGACCCTGATTCGCATACAACGTTTGAGCACCTGGTCGATAGATCAGTTCCATGTGCTCGACAACCTGTTTTTTTTCTTGATCGGGAGATTTTGCTATGTCGACAAAAGAACTTGACTTGGCGGGTCCTGGTATAGGGAATTACACGGAGCTGGAGAAGATTCTTCCGCGCGACTATCGTTCGCTGTTGACGCCGCGCGAAACCCAGCTCGGCCTCTTCGCCGCAAAGGACTACATTGAAGATCATCTCTGCAAAGAACTCAACTTGATTCGCGTCGCAGTTCCGTTGATTGTTGATGTGGAGAGCGGCGTCAACGACTACCTTGATCGGGACGGGTCGCGGACGCCGATCCAATTTCATATTTCCAACGACTACGACCAGCATCCGATCGATGCGCAGGTCGTCCAAGCGGCGACCAAATGGAAACGCGTCGCATTGAAGCAGTTCGGCATGGGGCCGGGCGAGGGATTGCTTACGGACATGCGCGCCGTGCGCAAGGACTATTTCCTCGACCATGACCACAGCGTCTACGTGGACCAATGGGACTGGGAGCGCGCCATTACGAACGAGCAGCGAACACTGAAGTTTCTTACAGAGATCGTGGAGAGAATCTGGAGGGTGCTCAAGGGAGCGGAGAAGCATATACAAAGCATGTTCCCACAGCTCCGAACGGACCGGTACCCGAATATGCCCGACGAGCTGAAATTCCTGCACGCGGAGGACATTCTAGATCAATATCCCGATTTGCCCCGCAAAGCCCGCGAAACCGCGATACTCCAGGAGCACCCGGCCGTTTTCATTTACGGAATCGGCTGGACGCTCAAGGACGGCTACCCGCACGAGCTTCGCGCCGCAGATTATGATGATTGGGTCACCGAAACGCGGTCGAAGGACGGTCGTCCGATGCACGGTTTGAACGGCGACATTCTGGTTTGGAATCCCGTCACCAAACGTCGGCATGAACTGACCTCCATGGGAGTGCGCGTCAACGCGCAGACGCTGAGGCAGCAACTGGAGATCACGAATCAGCTCGACTTCCTCAAGATGCCCTATCACAAAGGGGTCGCGAGCGGCGAACTGCCCCTGAGCATCGGCGGCGGCATCGGACAGTCCCGCACCTTCATGACCCTGCTCAAAAAGGCGCACCTTGGCGAAGTGAGCGTGAGCGTGTGGCCGAAAGTGCTAAAAGAGATGTGCAAGCGCAAGAACATCCACGTGCTTGAATAGCAGTATCCGGTCACATCGAGCCGCGGGCTCGGCTCGCGGAGATCCGGTCAGGGCGCCGGCGTCCGATCACTCTCGCCCGAGAGGACCGGAAACATCTCGAAATCGGGTGTGACACGATCGGCATGTGGCGTCGATCTCCACCAGTGCGGTTTGCATTCCGCCGACATCGCCGGTCCGCGCCGTCTGTTCGAGCCGCTTCGCCTGGTCATACAGCGTTTCGGCCTGGGCGTTAAAGCTGCGCCGATCGACTTCGGAGAGGCGCAGCCGCAGGGTCGCCTCGGGTAGCTTTTTGGCGGCCTCGGCCAGGGCCATCGCGTGATCGGCGGCTTCCGAGAGGCATGTATCGCGCGACGGCCCGGTGAGCTTCACCTCGCCTTGGAGTTCCTGCGGCCAATCCGTCCGCGACGCGCGATCGAGGTCGGCCATCAGGGTCCGCAGTCGTTCATCATGGGCCCAGTGGCGATCTGCGTTCGCCTTCGGACTTCCGGTCGGTCCGTTTTCGATGTGCCGCGACACACAGGAAAACGCGAAAGCACAAACCACGATGGCTGAGAACGAGAAAATGCGGCGACGATTCATCTTGTTTCTCCCGAACTTGAGACTACCGGCCGGTTCGGCGCCACGACTCGGACGCAATGACGCGCGACGGCCAACCCGGCTTCCGTCTTCCTTGCCCAAGTATACCACGGACAGGCAACGACGCACGGAAAAAGAACGTTGAAACACGCCCAGACTTCGACTCGCCGGCTTCGCAGGAACGCATTTTGCTGGAGTAAACCCATGGGCAAAGACGAGAAGGTAGAAAGTAAGTAACTGAACATTGCGGGTTCGTCCTGATTGGCATCGGAAGTGAACATGATCTTGTCGCTTTCTCCGCTGCTTATCGCGTTTCTTTCGGCCGCCGCCGACCCGTGTGCACAGGACTCTCGACCGTCGACTGCGCGCGACGCCGCTCAGACCACACCGCCCCCGGCGGCGGCGAACCCCGATCGCTCCCTTCCCTTAACGCAGCTATCGCCCGATCGCTTCTTGTCGTTGTCGTCCAGTACGCTTACCGGTGATTGGGGAGGCGTCCGTCCGTCACTGCGCGACCGCGGCATCAACTTCAACTACTACCTCAACAACCAATACCAGGCTGTCCTCAATGGCGGGCGCGACACCGAAGGCGGCGGTCGCTACGCAGCCTCCGTGGACGCTTTTGTAACGCTCGACCTCGGCAAGATGGGCCTGATGCACGACGCCGACGTGCTCCTACACCTTCAGTCGAACTGGGGCGCGGGGATCAACTCGCGCACGCGTGCTATCTACGAGGTCAACGATGACGCCGACGGCGACCTCGGCCTGCACGTCGCTCAGCTTTGGTACCGTCGGCATTTCCTCGATCGACGTCTTTCGCTGACCTTCGGCTTCCTCGATTTTCAGACGATCGTCGATCGCAACGCCTACGCCAACAGCGAAGACAAGCAGTTTTGGAATCAAACGCTGGACAACAATCCGCTAGTCCCGCTCAACATCGGCCTGGGGGTTTCGCTCGCTTTCCGGCCCGTCGATTGGTACACGATCACTCTTGGCGCCGGCGACGGGCAGTCGGTGCTGTACAAGCCGGGGTTCTCCACGACGTTTCACGACGAGGCTCTGTTCTTCGGATACCTGGAGAATGCCTTCGCCGTTCCTCTGCCGTCAAAACGAGGCCCGCTACCCGGCAACTATCGCATCGGCCTGGTGTACGATCCGCGGGTCCGCGCGGTTTTTCCCACGGGAAAATACGACACGCGCCGCGACGGCGATGACTACGGGTTGTATGTCGGCTTCGATCAAATGATCTTTCGGGAGATGCCGGAGAGCGAGCAAGGCCTGGGCGTGTTCGGACGCTTCGGCTATCGCACGCCTGAAACCAATCGTGTCGCACGCTTCTGGTCCGGCGGCGCCGCCTACCAGGGCCTGTTGCCGGGGCGCGATAACGACCTCCTTGGCGTGGGCTTTTCGCTGGCCCGAAGCGGCAGTCTTTATCGCGAGCGGGTAAACGACGACTTCGACAACGAGACGGTCTACGAACTGTACTACGCGATTCAAATCAGCAAGTGGCTGGTGGTCACCCCCGATGTCCAATACGTCGACAATCCCGGCGCATCGAGCACCCTGAGTCATGCTCTCGTCAGCGGTATTCGTGTTCGCGTGAGCTTCTGAAAACCACCGACAGCGCTTCGGGTACGATCCGATGATCTCACGAAGCGGATGTCGCCGAGATGAACCGACCGACCACGCTCATCCGCGCTTGCGAAAACGATACAGGCTTTGCGTACTTATACGCTTCATTAAGTACGGCACTACTACGGTTGCGGTTTTCGCACTCGGCTGTGTTCATTCGCGTGCCGCCTCCCATGACTATTCGCTGTCCGGCTTTCATTTCGCGTTGGAATCACCCTTTCTCCGCGGGCAAACGGGCTGGAAGCGTCATCCGGCGTGATTTTTCGGCGGCAATTCAGTCCCTTGGAGGGTGCGGCTTGCAGACGGAAAACCGGCTTGGATCGCATCTTTGGGCGACGAATATTCTCCGGCGACCTACAGTATTCTGTGCAAAGAACCGAATTTCTTATCGGTCGCATTGGCCATCCCCGTAGCACGGCTGGCCTGCAACATGCTGTTTGAACCGAAGGAGCGTCACCCGTCGGGAGAACGCTGCGGCCGGGCTGCGCCTTGCTCACGGGTGAATTACTATGTTTGAGAAACGCGTTGGTCCGCAAATGCGGCGTGCTTTCGTTGTGTGCCTTGCCTGGGCAGGCGTGACGCTTAAAGCGAACGCTTCGGACGCGCCGTTTCGAGGACGAGTGGTTTTCACCCAGATCCCCACTACCAGTCGCGATCACGCCAATAATGATCCTGCGAGTTCACGGGATGCGGCGCGATTGCCGCCCGGCTCGCGAATTGTGATCTTCGACGCCTCCGCCCAGGAACGCGGCGTGACAAACCTGACACCGGATTTTGTATCCGCGGGTAAACCGGACGTGTCGTTTGACGGGACGCACCTTCTGTTTATCGGCAAGAAATCGCCCGCCGAGCGCTTCGGCGTCTGGGAGATGGCGACCGACGGAAACGCATTGCGCGAAGTTGTTCGATTCTCCGCCGATTGCGGCGATGCGATCCATCTTTCCTCGATCTACACGCTGGACGCCGATCAACCTGTCTACCAGATCGCGTTCGTGGCCCGCGCGCCGGGAGACGGAGTCCTATCGATCTACACGTGTCGGATGGACGGATCAGCCGTTCGCCGGATCACCTTCGCGCCGGGCGGTGCGTCGGACCCGCATCAATTGAGTGACGGGCGCCTTCTATTCCGAATGTGGATGCCGGCGGAAACAAACCCCATGAAAAGCGATGAATCAAGCGTCGCAGCGCTCTTCACCGTCAACACCGACGGCACCGACCTGTTTCCTTTTACGGGATCCCAAGGGGCTACACCGGAAATACCAAAACCGAACGAAGTGCCGGTATTCGACGATCCGATGTGGGACGGCGTGGATGCGGTCCTGCTCGGTTCGCGCAGTGAGCCGGCCGGGCGTTCGAGCGTCGTGGATGATCGCAAAAAATCCGGACAACTGTACTGCCTGAACGCTTATCTATCGGACGAGAACCCGAGGCCGCAGGCATCGCGCGGTTCGATCCGAGGTGTTCGTATCTGGCGAGTCCCGGAATCAATGAACGGAGCACCGGTGGACCGATCACCGGAGACCTCATCGTCAGCCGCAGCCCAAGCTCCGCGTGAAACAGGAACGCTCCTTGGCGAGTTCTCCGTGGAGTCTGACGGCTCTTTTTTTCTGCAGGTGCCTGCGAGAACGCCATTTCGCCTGGAGACGCTGGACGAGTCGGGACGCGTGCTCCGCACGATGCACACCTGGATGTGGGTCATGCCCGGCGAACGTCGTGGGTGCATCGGCTGTCACGAGGATCGTGAGCTGACTCCACCTAACCGTCACGTTCTCGCGCTTCGGAAGTTGCCGCAACAAGCTGGTGGCGCCGCCTTGAATTCGGAGACGGCGTCGGAGGAATCGGAAACGCCCGGCGGAGACGCTCCATAACGAACGCGGACACGATGATTCACTTAGCAGCCATCCCTATCGTGCTTTCAGCCGCGGCAGCCGCGCCTGACTCGGAGTTTCCGGTCTATGTCGGACAGACTGCATGCCTGGAATGTCACACATCGAAAGCTTCGGCAACGCCGTGCAGTCTGAAGCCGATTCCCGAGCATGACACTTCATATGACGCACTGAAAAAGGCGGCGGCCGCGGAGATTGCGGCTTTGAGCGGCATCGTCGAGCCGCCGATCGAGAGTCGCATTTGCCTCGCATGTCACGCCACGGGAGCGGACGATGGGCCGCGATGGTGGGCGTCGACGTTCCAAATCGAGGACAGCGTGCAATGCGAGACCTGTCACGGCGCGGGAAGCTTCCATGTGGCCGTGCAACGTGCGGTCGTGACCGGATCGGAAAACGCTCGACCTGGCGCAGCAAGACTTCGGCGCGGCGGACAGGCCGACTGCGCACTCTGTCACGTGGAGAGACCATCGCATCACGAGGTCCTCGAACTGGGCTTTCGCCGCTCGCGGGCCGATCGACTCTACAAGACGCCCGTCAATCTCGCGATCTCTCCGAACGGCGACAGGCTGTACGTCGTGTGCGAGCACAGCGACAGCGTGATCGTTGTGGATCCGTCGGACGGGAAGCTTATCGGGGAAGTTATTGTCGGAAGACGTCCGCATGATGCGGCGCTGAGTCCCGACGATCGTCGGCTTTTCGTCACGAACCGATTGAGCGAATCCGTAAGCGTGATCGATACTGAAAAACTACGCGTTGCAGGCGAGATAAGGGTCGGGAGTGAGCCGCACGGAGTGCTCGTTGATGCGATCGGAAAGCAGGTCTTCGTACTAAATACCAATGAAGACATCATCTCGGTCATCGACGCGGACAGTCTGAAGGAAACACGGCGACTGATCGCCGGGCGAGGCCCGTGGTCGCTGGCGATGCGATCGGACGCCGCCGCGATCTATGTGACGAGTGTTCGCCCCGATCCCGCACGCTTCCGCGATCCGCCGCAGTCGGAAGTGACTGTGCTTGATGTCGGACAAGGCCTGGTTAGTCACCGCCATACCGCCGCCGATGCAAACACGCTCCAAGGCATTGCCTGGGTGCCGACGGAGAACGTGGCCCTGTTCACGTTGATGCGAACGAAAAACCTGGTCCCCATCACGCGCGCCGCACAGGGCTGGGTCATCACCAACGGGCTTGGCGTGCTGTGGTCCGACGGGCGGATCGACCAGGTCCTGCTCGACGCCCCGGACGATTACTTCCCTGATCCGATGGATATCGCGGTCAGCCCCGACGGGCGCTACGCCCTGGTGACCGGCAGCGGCGCAGACGAAGTCGCATTGGTCGATATTGCCGCACTGCTGGACACGATTCGCCAGGCGTCCGACGAACAACGCGCCGACGTCCTGCCCAACCACTTGGGCATGAGCCGCCGCTTCCTCGTCAAACGGATCCCCGTCGGCGCAAATCCCCGTGGCGTTCTCTATTCGCCGGACGGCCGATTCGCCTATGTCGCCAATGCGCTCGATGACACCGTCACCGTCATCGCTACTGCCGATTATCGAGTCATCCGGACCATCAGTCTCAACGGCCCCAACGAAATCACACAAATCCGCTTCGGCGAAAGGCTTTTTCACTCGGCCACTGCTACCTTCGGCCGTCAGTTTTCGTGCCGAAGTTGTCATCCCGACGGACACACGAACGGCCTGACGTTCGACATCGAAGCCGACGGAATCGGGCTTAGACCGGTCGATAACCGTTCGCTTCGAGGAATCTTCGACACGCCGCCATTCAAATGGGAAGGGACGAATGCATCTCTGCATCGCCAGTGCGGGCCGCGATTTTCAGTCTTCTTCACACGGTTGGCGCCATACTCGCCGGATGAATTGTCCGCCCTGGTTCGCTACATGTGTACCATTGAGCGCCCGCCCAACCGATATCGCCAACCCGAGGGGTTGACGTTCACGCAGCGCCGGGGAAAGGCGATCTTCGATCGCACTACGACGAACAACGGCAAGCCTCTTGAACCCCAGGATCGCTGCAATTACTGCCACGGCGGAGCTTACGGTACAAACCGCCAGGTGACGGCTGTCAGGACGACAATGTGGTTCGACACTCCCGCGGATGTAGACCTCACGGACCTGTTTAACGCCGCCGAGTTCGGTCAACTGGGCGCCTATTTTTACATGGACGCGGGAATGCCGTCTGCTGTGTTTGATGCGCCGCACCTGACGAACATTGCGGACAGCGCGCCTTATCTACACAATGGCGCTTCCCATACCCTCGACGAAATCTGGACACGGTTCAACATGGTCAATCGGCACGGCGCAACCGCCGATTTGACGAGGCAACAACTGAATGACCTTATTGCATACCTCAAATCTCAATAGCAACCGCTGCACCGGCACGGCCGCTCTTTCCTTTTGCGTCAACTGCGTATTGGCTGTGTTGGCGAATACCCAGACTGCACTCGCTGCCGCGGGCGTCGACTCGGTCGATGCTCCTCAAGTGTTCACTTCCTGGCGGACGTTTACGAAGGCCGACGGTCTGCCGAGCAACGCAATACGCACGATCCATGCCCGTGGTGATCGCATCTGGGTGGGAACTGACGACGGTCTGGCGGTTCTCCAAGTCGGCAAATGGCGGAGTTGGTCAATGAAAGACGGCCTGCCGGCGCACCGAATCCAGTCCATCGATGTCGATCCTCGATGCGGCGACGTCTGGATCGGAACGCTCGGAGGCGGCCTGGTCCGTTTCACCGCAGGCCGCTTTGATGCCCTCAACCAATTCAACAGCGGTCTGGCGGGCGACCTTGTCTTCGCGGTCGCGGTCGGCAAGGGCCGCGTCTGGGCCGCAACCAACGGCGGAATCAGCGCTTACGATCCCGTCGCCAACGACTGGGAACTTTTTTCCGAACGACGATCCGATGCACCGTTCTTTGTCGCCACCCACTTCACGATTGACGGAGATGAATTGTACGCGGAATTCCAACGCATCGGCGTTCGGCGGTGGGATGCCGCCGCGCGACAGTGGTTGCCGGGCGAGAGTCCAGGAGAAAATCTCGCGTATCCCACCGACCTCGAATGGCTCGACGCAATAGGGATTGGATTGCGGCTTCCGACGAACGGCCCGGACAACCCAAGCATCATCTATGAACGCGACATGAATCAACTTGCAGGGCGCGTCTCACTTGTACGCAACGGACGCGTTGTCGAGGCGTACGTGACGCCCGAAACCGTTCCCGACAACCGAATTCGCTGCGTTACATCCCATCACGGCGCGATTTGGGTGGGGACCGCCAACGGTCTCGCGCTGGGCGCCGATCCGGTTTCGTGGAGCGACGCCCCGCACGCATGGTCGCGTCGAGCGCCGTCCGCCTCGCCGACATTCTTGTCGAAAACGGCCGTCACGACTGCGGAGCATTCTTCTCCAACCCCGACAATCGGCGTACTCGGCCCCCGGTCGCGCCGCATTTCGTTGCCGGGAGACGAACAGCCGGCGCGTCGCGCGGAGATGTTTCCGGATTTGCTGGCCGTCCAGATCGCCCTCGAGTTCGCCAATGCAAGTGGCGGATTTCGCGGCACACAACCGTTCCATCTCGCCACCGCGATTTCGGGCTATGCCAATTACGGCTGGAGTCTGCCGGAAGACGACCTGATCGTCTTCGCGGACAATCCAAACGTGCTCGGACTGGTCGCGCACGCGCCGCGGGATTTGGCGATCACCGACACGGCCATCGCCTACATGGACCTGCCTGTCGTAAGCGCCGCCCCCGACCAGGAATCCATTGAATTGGATGATTCGAGGAACCCGTGGGTTTTCCGTTGCCGCGGCGACGAGCCCGCGCGACATCGCCTGCTCCTGGACTACCTCGTTGAAAAACGCCATTGCACTCGGCTCGCCATTATCACTACAAACAGCGATGACTCGCGATCTCCCATCTCTTGGTGGTCGAGCTACGCGCGAACGCTCAAACTCCCGACGCCGCTTGAACTCTCGTGGGATCCCGCGAAACCCGAGCAGCTCGACGCCGTCGTGAAGGCGCTACGCGACTCGGACACGCAGGCGGTTTTGACGTGGTGCGACGCTCGATCCGCTTCACCCCTGCTTCGTCGCATCCGCGCCGCCGGACTCGATCAACTGTACGTCGCCGATCCCGACATCATGGCCGATCCCTTCATTGTCGACGGGGGAGCGGGAGTGGGCGACGTCATGACGATGATCGCTTCGTCGTCTCTTGAGCAGTCTGATGGCGCCCGCTCCAAGCGATCCGCCGGTTACCTCGAAGAACCCGTTGCCAACGGTTCGACGCGTGTCCTTTCCGAATTCACGCGCAAATACGCGGAGCAGAGCGCCACAGGCGAAAGACGCGCCGCGCCCGATGCGAACGCCCGGCGATCCTTTGACGCCGCCGATCACTTGCTTGCGGCCGTCAACCTCGCCGGCGCCGATCGCGACGATGTGCGGCAAACGCTTGCGGCAATGGGAAGGAACCCCTTCGGAGAAGATCACTTCGAGCGCATCCACGGCCCATGCGCGGCCACATTCGCATGCCTGAAAGCCGGTCGGTGGGTCTATCACACAGTGACATCGCCCGCTCCACCAGACCAGCCGCCGGGAGCCGACACAAGTCACTGGCCGGATAGCAAACGCCCGTAGCGGGCGTCGAGGCGCGCCGCGATGCGAAGCTGCCCCTCAGCCTCTTGACTCTGCCCCGAAGCCGCCAACAACGCGCCGAGATTGAAGTGGGCGTCGGCGTGGTTTGGATTCAGTGCGATGGCGCGCTCCAGGTGTTGACGAGCGTATTCCATGCGGCTAAGACGAAACAGGGCGAAACCGCAGTTGTTGTGCAGATCGGCGTCTTCTGGCGTGATGGTGAGGGCCCGCTCGTAATAGGGGACCGCTTCGGCGAATCTCCCTTGCATTCCCAGTAGAGTGCCAAGGTTGTAGTTCGCCCGACTGTCGCCGGAGTCGAGGCGAACGGCCTCGCCCAGACTCGCAATGGCCTCGTCGAATCGTCCCAGTTCCGCAAGCGCGCTCCCCAATGCGGCGTGCACGGCCGCGCGACCCGGGTCCAGGCGGGCTGCGTTTTGCAGGGCATCGGTCGCCCCCGAAAAGTCGCCCCTCCTCGACAGAATGCCGCCAAGCGTCTGGAACGCGGAAGCCGCGATCCCGCCTGCTTGTTTCGTCGCATATGTGGTCGATTCAACAATCCTGCGCAATTGTTGTTCGGCTTCGCCGAGCCGCCCCTGCTCGGCAAGCGCGGCGCCCAGCAGTAGGCGGACTCGCTCATCGTCATTTCCCTGCAAAAACCGTTCGCCGATGCGCACCACGTCCACGTATTGCTTTAGCTGCATCGCGGCGATGACCATTCCACGCCACGTGCGGGCGTTGGAAAGCAGCCCCCAGCGATCGGCAATCTGCAAATGGCGATACGTCGAACCGGCCAACGCTTCGCGCGCACCGGCCTCCGCCGTGTTCTCAATCGCAATCACACCGCGAAGTCCATTGTATTCGTGAAAACGAACGAACGCACTGTGTACAACCAGGGTCACTGCGACCGCCGCAAACCCGACGTATGCAATCCCCAAACGGGTGAACCGGCCGCGTTCCCTTAATCGCAGGACCGACAATACCACGTTCGGCGCTGTTGCCATCCGAACGGTGATAACCGATACGTATCCAAAAACGACGCCCAGCGCCAACGAAAGCAGAAATGGAATCTGCCCGTAAAGCCCTCGAAACGTCAGAAGCACCACGAGAAACACCGCCGTCGCGACCAATTCCTCAACAATCGAGAAGTCGTATGGCAACCCAAAGCGCCCAAGGCCGAAATACGACCTGAACAATGCCGGCTTGCCGAACCTGTACGACAACGCCCCTCGCGGACACGCGCTTACGCAATCAAGGTCCCTCAGACACGCCGAATTGACAACCATGCCGTCGCGTTTTGTCTCCTCGTGAACGCGGATGCCGCTCGTGCAGGCCGCTGTACATTGACCGCACTGCACACAGTTGTTATTGACCCGGATTCGTCCGAGGGCAAACCGGTCAGCCAGCCCGAAGACCGCTCCGTACGGACATACATAGGTGCAAAACGTGCGCGACCCGAGCACATAGACCATCACGAACCCGCAAAACAGAAACGTGACGATAATGATCGTAGGACCCGGAAGGTTACGCCAGAAATTATTTGTCACAAACGATGCCCACCCGTCAGCGTCCGTCGCAAGATGAAAGGTCGGAAAGGATCGCGTCTGCCAGGCGCGCACAATCTGCGGCCAGACGAACATGTAGAACGCCGTCAGCGGCGGCACAAACAAGAGCAGTCGCGATCGAACGAGCTTGGGGCGGATGCCCAACTTGCGTAACATCCATCCGCATAGGTCCTGCAAGACCATGATGTGGCATGCCCACGAACAGAAAAACCGCCCGAAAAACAACGTACCCAGCACCAGCGCGCACATGAATAGGAACCCGGCGGTGATGATGCCGAGTTCGAGCGTGTACATCACCTCGTTGAGTTCGAGCGGCGCCAGCGTCTTGCCCGTCAGCTTCCAGTGAATGATGTGTATGGCGAACACGACATAGACAAGTGAAAGGGACAACGCCCGCCAGCGCGCAAAGTGCCTTCGCGGCACCAGGCGATTCGCGCCGGCGGGTGTTATAACCTGCAATGTGCGATTATTCGGACTCTTTGTATTCATCCCGTATAGTTTAACATCCGGACCACGATTACGGCGGATTCAGCCCAGTCAACTGGCGCACGGTCTCGTAGACCGGTTTCCCGTCCGGCCCATAAGGATCGGTCAGGATCAGCCGATCGAAAACCGGCGAATCGAGCGTCGCGGGGCGATGGCAGTCCGTGCACCCCATGCTTGGGTCTATCGGCGAGTACCCCAAGGATTTGTCTTTCGGAAATACTCCGTGATCGACCGCTTGCACGAAGGGGGACCACGGCTCCATAACGATTCCTTGACCCTCGAATTCGAACGAACCGACTCCGCCAGACGCCAGCGGGTCCTCGTACCAGACGCTCCTGCCCTTCACCAGCACGGGTCGTGTGGCGAGCACTCTTTCTCGTGGATTCTCGCCTTTCAAGTACTGAATGTAGATCAGGATCTCCTCCGGACGATTGACCTCAAGCCGACCATCGGCATTATCGTCGGTTACGCCGGGCAGCGCCACTCCTCCATTAAGTATGCGAATCTGAGATGCGACCACGGGAGCGATTGTGTCATCGGTCAAGTCTGCGGGAGTCCCGCTCTGATCCCAATCGGCCCAGTACACATAGTCGATTGGCGCAGCGGGGAACAGACGCTGCTCGCCGTCGCTGTCCGTCTTAAAGACCAGGTTCGGGTACCAGCGGCTCCTATCCGGATTCGTCGGATCAAGCGGATCCGCGGAGTAGAACAAACTTCGGGGCAGGGTGGAGAAATACGCCGAGATCGACGAATCGGCCAGTGCGTGACCAACAGTACCATACGGGATGTGACATGCTTCACAGGACATGATCTTCATGGGCCCGCCCTCGCCCGCAACGAACCCGATGTTGTGAATCACAAGCGTTCCTGGAATGGGCGGAGACTCCGGATGCTTCAACGGGTTGGGTCTGCCGTCGGGAGACTCGGTGAGGTGGCACTCGCGGCATGAGCGGAAGCCCACCCAATCAAGATCATCCCGCCATGCGTGAGTCAGAAAGTTCCCCTTGGCAAAATTGTGCTCCAGATTCCCCGGATGACAATAGTTGCATGCGGTACTGCTGGCGTCCGGAATGTCATTGGTTGGATCCGTATCCCGCCGGTTGTTTAGTTTCGCGTAATGGAAGTCCCGTTCTTCAAACCACGGTCCGGTCTGTCTCAAGGTCTGCTTGTGGCATGGCGCGCATACCTGGTCCCTGGGCTTCCCAGTAAAGGACGACGGCGCCAAGGATACCTTCGCTTCAGCATCGGCAAGCAAGCTGCCGTCTGCCACGCCAGTGCCATAGTCGATTTGCAGAACAGTGGCCTTGCCGCCCTGAATGGTGAGGTTTGAATACCAGCCTTGCGCGGCCGTTCCCGCTGCCTCGAATGCACGGACCGGTTGCCCGGTGGCGTCCACGAGCGAGGTCTCACCCTTGAGCGTGGCCTGGCGCCAGGTTAAATTCAAGCTAGTTGCGCCTTGCATAGCTCGGTCCGCACGATGGCAGAACAGACAGTCCGGGCTGTACACCCCCGTTTGATCCCAACGCGCGGCGATGACTTCGCCGGTCGCCATATCCAGAACGCTGTAATCGCCGTCAAGGCGGACGTCATCCCACGTTTTGCCTAGCGCTTCAAAGCCGAATCTGCCTGTCGAAATATCGAAATACCTGAATCCGTCGCGGTCGAATTCGCCGGGCCCGCCGCCGGCATGGCAGCCGCCGCAGTCGCGAATCCACGCAAAGGAAGTGATTCCTATCTTCAGGGGATCGGTGTTGTTCTTGCTGGTCAGGTCAAGTCCTGCGATCCAACGACCGTACCGCCCGCGACTGAAGTTCCACCACCGTCCGTCGCCGAAAGCATCATCGCCCGTAGCGATATTGCCGGCCGTATCCGTGCGCCCCTGCTGGAAGTGCAGCCCGTTGACGATGTAATCAACGTCGTGTACGTGGCAGCTCCCGGCACAAGTTTGCCGCCCGCTGTACGGCGCGGTAGCGCCGACCGCAATGACATTGCTAAGAGTGTCGCGCAGTGGAATCGGCAGATGCCCCCGGGCGCGTTGAAAGGCCGCCACATCGGCGAGGTCCACGTCGCGGTCGCCATCCGCATCGAAGACTCCGCGACACTCCGTGAAGCGCGGATCGAGACCTGGCCCTGAAAGGCTCAAACAGGTCTCGAAATAGAGACAGTCGACGGCGCCGACATACCCGTCGCCGTCGAAATCTTGCGTGGCCGCTCGCGCGATCCCGATTGTCGGGAGCATGAGCCCGATCGTCGCTGCAATTCCAATTGTTCTGGTGTTGCTTTTCATACATCCCCTCCTGCGGAGTCGATGGGGCAGACAATCTCACATGAAATTGCCCTGGTGCGACTCCACTCTTCCAAGCGCGTAATCGTCGATTCGATCGCGGCGTACACCGTTCGCCGCGAGTCCTTCCGGAGTCGCGAAATCTGGATAACAGCTTTCGGGACCAAGTATGGGTGCTACGGTCCCGTGAGCGATTCTTCGAAACGCGCGTAGTCCGCCGCGTCAATATCGTCGTCTTCGTCGAAGTCGAGAAACATCAGGCACTCATCGGGCGGCGTAACGAAACCTGCTTCGCCCGCCGATCCGCTGAAGCAATTCTGGTACGCCCCATAGTCGCGCAAATCGGCGACCCCGTCGCGGGTGTAGTCTCCCAACAGGCATCCGAACCGGCACAGCGACTCGGGACACGGCTGTCCATCGCAACTGCCTGGTTCGCTGGCGGAACAAAGAGGCGTTCCGCCCTGCCCGATGCACGCATATCGAGGAAAATTCGGAACACATATGCCCACCTGGTAAAGGCAACCCACGATCGCGGGCGGTGCGCATGAGCCCACCGGCGTCGTCCGTGGGCAGAGATCGAAGCAATCCATAATCCCATCGCCGTCGGTGTCATCGGGCGTATCACAGACATCGGGAATTCCATCGCCGTCGCAGTCCGCCTCGCACCCGTCGGGCACCACGTTGCCATTGCAGTCGGCACACGAAAGGTCTCCCGGCAGACAAGCGGAGATATCGCATGCATCCGCAATCCCGTTGCCGTTGCAGTCCGGTTCACAATCGTCGGGAACACCATTTCCGTTGCAGTCGATGCTTGCCCCGCACGGTGGCACACACGCAATCGCCCCGCAGTCCAGATCGCAGGCGTCGGCAATGTCATTGCGGTTGCAGTCAATCACCTCCAGCCTCGGACCCGTCGTCGTCGCCGCAACTTCGGTGGGAACGCCCGTCTCCGGCTTGAACAACCCTATGGTGCTCTTATTCACGCCCGGGCTGATGTTCGCGTCAAAATAGAAGTTGTAGATCGTGGCATAGCGCAGCGCGTTGGCATTCGGATTGACATCGTAGGTAGTGGTTGACCAGGTGATCGAATCGTTCGTGATCGTGTCCGACCACGGATCGTGAACGAGCGGCTCGCCGCTGTGGTATGCAATGTCGTGGAAGCCCACATTGCTGATGACCGCGCCGCTCGGGAGTTGGATCGCAAAGGCGCGAGCGGAACGATCGGAGTTGAGGTTCTGAAGCGCGTAGCTGTACCGCCAAACTCCCGTTCCCTTGTCTGAAGCTTTGGCGGCGAGAACGAACAATCCCTCGCCCGGCACCCGAATGTCCGTCTCGACCACGCTGGAATCGGCATCACGCCAGGCTCGAACCGCCGGCTGACCGCGCTGCGTCGCCCATCCCGGATTGATGACGAGGGCGAAATGACCCGACGATGGATTCCCCACCACGACCTCGCGATACGAGGCATTGTTGTCCTGCGTGTTCGCCCGGCTATCGTCCGGGAGAACGTAGTGGCCTTCCATGAAGTATCGCGCACCCGAATTCAGCACCGGATCAAGATCGGCCTTCCGGACCAGCAGCCGCCGTTCCTGACTCCCTTGCTGATACGCGGGGCCGTTCCACGGATACGCAAAGTACCCCGTATGCGCATTGATCAGATAGCGCGGGCTCATGTTGCTCTGCACCGCGTTGAGGCTCGCGCTGTACGGATCGGAGCACCCCACCCCAAGCTGCGTACCGTTCGTCGGATCCACACAGGTTGTGCAGAAACTCTCTGAAACAGCGTAGAATCCGTGCTTCACCCAGGCCATGCCGATCTGCTCAAACCTATTGCTTTTCAGTCGAAACAGATTCTGGATGATGACCGGATGCTGATTCGTTGAGGCAACCCAGCTCGCCCGTTGCGTACCCAGATTGCACGCCATGGTGGCGATCCCGAACGATGCAACGTCGCCCGAAACCGGATAGGAAATAGTGCTCTGTAAGTCGGCGACGATGACATCCGAACCTTCTACGCCCGCTGTTGTGAGCATGCCCTCGGATTCGCCCGTCTCCCCGGCCACAGCACACTTGTTGGTCTCGACCCGTTGCGGAGTCATCCGCGCATCGATCAAGACCACGCCGACTACGGTGCCCGCCGCGTCGGGAAGGCGGAGCTCGTCGGCCCACGCCTCGGAAATCGCCAGTTCACCCTCCAGCCGCAGACGACCCGCCGCACGGTCCGGCTCCACCAACACCGACGTCAACTCAAAGACGGACTGGCCGGCACGCCGAGGATCAAGCGTGCTCTCGAGACGAAGAACGCCGCCGTCGTCGGCGCCCAGCGCCAAATTCCCGATGACGATCCGTTCCCCCGGACGGTCAACCAGCAGTGCGCCGCACGCCGACAGCTTCCCGCCGCCGAAGCGTTCAAAGACGCCGTCCGCGATATCCACGGTGGTTGGCGTGGCGGTGTCGATTTCAAAAAGGATCGACGAACGAGCGCTATCCGCGTCGATCTCGCCTTGCGGAACGAAGGAAAATCCCAACGCGGACAGTACCTCCGAATCGAAACGCAGCGTCATCGTGCCTTCGACCACCGCGTACCGTTGAACGTGTTCGGCGACGCGCCCGCTCGCCGCCGGCAATACGTGCGGTCCGGCAATCAACACCCACGCAGCCGCCCACACCAACCCTACCTTTTGCTTGTGCGATTTCGATCCTGCCATCCCCCACCCCACCTTGCATATGGATTCGAGATTTGGACTCCCGCCCCCCCCCCCCCCGCGTGACCGCTAGGTGCGATCCGGCTTCGCCGGGCGAACCAATCCGCTCATCGGATTCTAGGTGTGAATTTTCTCACAAACCACACCGATATCTATATTCTTGCGAATGGAGAGTCCGTTCTCGAAAATGAGAACGCACCCCCTCCCTTGCCGCCCCTCGCAGGCCTCGCGCAGTCGGTCGCAACCCCATAATCTCGCTACAGTTCCGGTGCCATCACGAGGCTGGATTTCGAGAAATATTCGTTCTCGGACTGCGTAATTTCGCGCTCTCCAAAATGACGGACCAGCCTCCGTCCCTTGCGAACAAATCAACGACGCAGGGCAGGTACACAACGCAAAAAAACGCCCGCTGACATCGACCCCGGACATTTCGCCGAGCTGCGCGCATTGGAAACGGAAACGGCGGCCGAGTTTGTCTCGGCCGCCGTCGATCAAGGTCCGGTGGACCCAAAAAAGTTCGCGCTATCAAGACTCGACGAAGAACGCCGAGTGTCCGCGACGTTATCCCTTCTGCTTCAACGGCGTGTGTTCGTGGACGCCCTTCTCCTTCATCTTTTCGAAATCGAACGGCTTCGAAGCGTCAAACGTCGGGCCTTTGTCGCTTTCGTGGCAGGTTTTGCACACAGCCGCCTCCACCTTGATCATGCCCACCGCGGCCATGTCCGCGTCGGTGTATTTGCCTTTCGATTTCATGATCTCTTCGTGCTTCGCGATGTAGTTTCCGCCCGCGCCGTGACACACCTCGCAACCGACGCCTTCGAGGTTCTTCATTTTCTTCGCGGCTTCCTCATCGGCGGGCATCTGATATCCGCCGGGCTTCCCGAAACCGACGGTATGGCAGGCGACGCACGTTGCGTCTTTCGTGTAGTCCTTCGCGGGGTCAAGCTTATACTTGGTCTTCGCCTCCGTCGCATTGCCCGGCTTCAGTGTTTCCATCGCGGTGCCGTGTCGCGTTTTCTCCCAGCTCTTGTGCTCGGCAAGATGACATTTCTTGCACTTGTTCGAGCCGACATACTCCGCGTCGCCGATCCCCGCGACCATCAGAGAAGTCCGAGCCGCCGCGGAGATCGTCGGCGCCTCGTCGCCCGCCGCCGCCGACGGCATCCACCCGCCCTGCCAAAACGCATACATCGCAGCCAACGAAAACGTCCCCAGAACCAGCATCATTCGAGCTTTCATGATCGCGTCCTCGACTTCCTTAAAACCCAGGCAACCCGTGCCAAACAAATCCGCGCGGCCGCCCGCGCAACCGATTCATCCTAATACAAAAATCCGAGTTGCGAAAGGCCGATTGCACTTCGGATCCTCGCGCGCCCCATCTCGCCGAACACACCGTGTCGCGGAACAGATCAACTCCCGCGGCGTTGGTTATTAAAACTCGTTGAAAGATTCCGCGACGGAATCAATCAGTTGGTACGCAGTTTGCTCTCTGCTAGCGGAATGCGTATTCTCGGATTTGGGAACGTTGCGCATCCGGCGCTCGAGCGATTCAACGTCGCTTGAGGCGAGACGCCGCGGTTGCAATCCGCCGCGAAATGGTTAGAAAAGCCGCGTATCGAATCCCGGTGGCGCGGGGTCATTCAACTGGCGTTTGCGTACCTGCCGACCAGGCGCGACAAGCAGACCGAAGAGAGGTCAGGGACATGCAGCGAATCAGGGCGGCTCTTTTCTACGCAACCATCGCTCTTATCGCCGCTCACCCGTCACGATCCGACGCAGACCCTGTCAATTGCTCGGCCTGCCACGAATCGCAGCACAAACAGCTTTCCGCGTCCGTGCACGGCAGTATTCATTGCCAGGAATGCCACGGCGGAGCGGATTCTTACGCGCTGACGCCCGAACAGGCGGCCCCTTACGGACAACCGCCTGGCAGCCGCCCCGCCTTCAAACACGGTGAACCGTTTACCGGCAAACCCAATCGCACACAGGTCCCCCAGCTGTGCGGCAATTGCCACGCCGACGTCGCCCGAATGAACCCTTACGGGATTCGCACCGACCAGCTCGCCGCCTACTGGACCAGCGTCCACGGCAAGATGCTCAAGGAAAAAGGCGAAACACGAGTGGCGGTTTGCATCGATTGTCACGGCTCACACGACGTGATGAAACCCAGCGAGCCAACCAGCAAGACCAATCCGTTCAACGTCCCGGCGACATGCGGAGTATGCCACGCCGATGCGGGTCTTATGGCCCAATTCAACGTGCCCGTACAGGTCGTCGACGAGTACCGCCGCAGCGTGCATGGCGACCTTCTTCTACAGCAGGGCGATTCCGGCGCCCCCACCTGCGCCACCTGCCACGGCAACCACGCAGCCACTCCCCCCGGCTTCGCCTCCGTCGGCGCGGTCTGTGGTCAGTGCCACCAGGGCACCGCAAGCTACTTTGCGACAAGCATTCACGCGGATCAGGCGGCGTTTCACGGCTGCGTCCAGTGCCACGGCGGCGGCCCGACGACGCATTTCCACCTCATCGAACGCATCACCAAGCCCACCGGGGTCATGATCGAACGGTACGCCCACCTGCTCAAATCGGAATCGAACCCCTCGGCTGAACGAATCGCCGAAGCGCTTCATTCAGACCCGAAGGAGATTATTCAACGGGCGATGCCGGGCTGCCTGAATTGCCATGAGGACCTGAAAGATGACGCGAGCCTCCAGAAGTTCTTCGGTTTGCTCGATGTGATCGCCTCGGCCGAGAGAGAGTATGTCGAGACCGCATCGGAACTTGACCGGGTCGGCCGCGGCGTCCTCCTCGTCGAAAACGAGCGCTTCAAATTCGAGGACGCCAAGACGTACTTGATCGCCCTCGCCCCGTTGCAGCATACATTGAACCCCGATCTCGTGACCAAGAAGGTTGCAGAGCTGAATACGGTCTGCGACGAAGTACACACGAGCCTCGCCCGCCTCGAAAACGGGCTGAACTGGCGATACAAACTGTTGTTGCCGATTTGGGCTTTCGCCCTGGTCTTTTCGGCCGCGCTCTATGCGAAATACAAGGCGCTCCGCAAGCGTTATGTCGCACCCTTGCCCCGTAAGAGTGAGAAGTAGCTCGATGTACGAAACCTCCGATCCCGCTTCGCCGACGCGCCGTGGATTCCTCGACTGGCTGATCAGCCTGTTTTCGACCGTCGCGGGGGCTGCGATGCTCATACCGGGCGTCCTTTACCTCTGGCCGGCCGCGAAAGGCGGTAAGGCTGAGGATGTCGAGGTCAAGGGCGCCGACGCCTTGAAGCCCGACGAGAGCACGATCACCCAAGTCCGCGGCAAGGCGGTCATCATCCGTCGTGACGCATCGGGGCTGGTCGCATATTCGGCGGTGTGCCCTCATCTCGGGTGTCTCGTCAAATGGGACGGCGCTCGCAAAGAGTTTCTGTGTCCGTGTCACGCCGCCGTGTTTGATAGCAACGGGCGGGTCGTATCGGGTCCGGCGCCGGCCCCGCTTCCGCAGTACAAGGTCAAGGAGGTCGGCGGCAAGGTGTACGTGTCGTCAACCTAAACGACTTCTTCTCGATTGTTTATCAGTCCGATTGTCAACGCCCTCGAAGCGCGGGCAACGTTGATCGGCCCGAGGACGAACCGCAGCGCAAGAGACCGCAAATGACGCAAAAAAATTGGGTCGCCAGATTTCTTTCCGCACGCTTCGACATGGAAACCGTCAACGGATTCCTGCGCAAGCAGATCGGCAAGCGCCTGCCGCCGCATACCGGCTGGCTGCATGTCTTCGGAAGCCTTTCGCTTATCCTGTATCTGAGCCAAACCCTCACAGGCATCATGCTCCTCATCTATTACCGACCGACGCCGGAGGAGGCGCACAAGTCCATCCAATACATCACCGCCGAGGTCAACTACGGCTGGCTGTACCGCCAGATTCATGCGTGGGGCGCCTCGCTGATGATCCTCGCGGTCGTCCTGCACATGATGCGCACCTACTTCTTTGGCGCGTACAAGAATCCGCGCGAGCTGACCTGGGTGAGCGGCGTGCTCATTTTTTTCGTGACCATCACCTTCGGATTCACGGGATACCTGTTGCCCTGGAATCAGGTCGCGTTCTGGGCGACGACGGTGGGCACGGAGTCGGCCAACAAGATTCCCGTCGTCGGCGAGTGGCTGCGCTATTTCATTCGCGGCGGGGACGTCGTCACCGGCGAAACGCTCTCTCGCTTCTTCGTCGTGCACGTCATCATCCTTCCGTGGGTGCTGACAGGCCTGCTCACGATCCATTTGTTCCTCATGCGCGCGGCCAACCTCTCCACGCTCGAACCCGTCGGCGAGGAAAAACACCTCGACCCGAAACACGGAATCCCGTTCTTTCCGGTCCACGTCTGCAAGGAATCCATTGTCATCGTGCTGTTGCTCGCCGTGCTCGTGACGCTTTCGGTCGTATCGCCGTGGGAGATCGGCGAACCGGCCGACCCCCTCGCCACGCCAGAGCACATCAAGCCGGAATGGTACTTTCTACCGAGTTATCAACTGCTCAAGTACTTTGAAGGTCCGTACGGCGCGTTTTTCGGCATCATCGCCTGTTCGGTTCCGTTTCTCTTGCTTCTGTTGTGGCCCTTCCTGGACCGCGGCAAGCATCGCCATCCGAGGAAGCGCCCGCTTGCGGTGGGCGTGGGTTTGGTCGGCCTGATCGCGGCCTTGGTGCTCGGAATCCTTGGTCACATTTCCGAGACCGAGCAGACGTTCTTCGGCCGGCGCTATCACATCGACCACTACGGCCGCCCGCATCGGATTGACGACGACGCGCCGCACGACGACTCGACTCACGAGAATTGACTCACCTATGGGGGGCGATTCACGCCATTCGCTCCTTGGCGGCTCAACAGAACCCCAAGCGGGAGCACGGGGTCATGGTCCCTGCTGAGAATCGTTGGGCCGGTCGCTTCCGCTCCCGGTTCTGTTAGAGAATCTTATCAGGGCTGCGACCGTCAGGGAGCGGATATCCGAACCCGGAGCGCGAGCGACGGGCGGTAACAGAATGTCGAGTTGCGAATGTCGAAGATCGAAAGACCGGCGTAGCCGCGCGGTCACGATTCGCTCTTCTGAATTCGCCATTCGCCATTTCACGGCCCCGCGCTGGCGCTCGCTGTTCGGACTCAATCGTCGCGCCAATGCCGGGGCGGAAAAACACTGGCCCGCATGTCGCTCTTGGGCAACATGCGGGCCAGATGATTCAAAAGCACCCTTCCCCTCACCTCAAGATGCGCGAACGCCCATCAGTCGTCACTGCGGAAGCGTCGCGCTGTACGCCCCGACGTCGGCAGCCTGGGCGTCGGTCATCCCTAGTTCATAGTAGCTCGTCATACGCGAGCCGGCATGCCCGAAGCGGATCTTGTGAAAAGTCTCCTGCGGGTTGTCGTTCGCCAGCGAGCCCACATAATCTACACCGCCGAATGCGATCGCCGTCCCGTCGGCACCATGGCACATTGAGCAATCTACAGCGGGATTCACACCACCCGAGTAAAGGGTTTCCCCGGCGACAGCATTGCCGTTGAACGAGTAGGTGTAGCTGCCCGGCGAACCCGCCCGATTGATGTACGGCCAAGGGTCGATGACCCCGCCGTTCTTAATGAACGCCACGAGGTCGTTGATGTCACCGTCACTCAACCCGTAGGCGGCGAAATTGTGGCCGTTGACCGTCGTCCCTCCCGTTCCATCACCGTTGGGATTCTTTACGATGGCGAAGATCTGCGCCTCGGTCATGGTGGTGACGGCGTCGAGCACGCCCTTTATCCCGGTGTAGTTACTGCCGCTCTCATACCGCCCATCCTTGCCGATGTAATCCCACCCGTGGCACTCCTTGCACCGGTACGTTGTGCTGCCCGACTTGAGCGCGGTGAGCGGATAAAGTGGGTGATTGCCCGTCGGAGCGGGGGCGCCGTTTACGGCCCACCACTTGTCGTACAGTAGACCGCCGCGCCGAGCGTCCGGCCCAGGAGGAGAACCCCCGTGGATCGATATCGCCGACGGGAAGGTCAAATCGAACACCGGCGTGTTGTTGTGGCACGTCTTGCACGCCCAGGCGCCCGTGATCCACGGGTAGGAGTACGCCCCCGTGCCCGTGAACTGCGTCGTCGCTGTCAGGTCGATCTGGAAGATATGGGTCCGGATGTCACCCGTCTCTGGACCGGTCCCTACCGCGGCATGGGAAACGGCGCTCTTCACCAGTTGTGGCATATGGCAATCGATACAGGGTACCGCAGCCATGTCGCCCGCCAGGATGTAGGACTTCCCGCCAATACCGGTCGGGTTATGGCAAACCGCGCAAGCCTTCTCCATCCCCGGCGGGTCACCGCTCACGCCCATGTAGACCGTGGTTGTATGGGCGTTGTGGCATGCCGAACAAAGCACATTCGCGTGCGGTCCTTTCGCGCCGGCAGCGACATTATCGGGGTTGATCCCCACTATCTCGTCATACTGCTCGTGGTGCTGGATGAACCCGCCGCCGGCCTTGATCCGATTGCCGGCCGGAACGTAGGTCGGATATAGTTTCTCGCCGTCCCGCGTATGGCATTCACGGCACGCGACCGGTTTGCCGTAGCCCATGTCCGCGGCCGTCAGATTCGCCGTGGTGCGCGGCTTAGCAAGCTTGGTGATGTTGCTGGTGCTCGGTGCAGCGACGTGGAAAGAACCAGCCCCGTGGCACGCTTCGCATTGCACGCCCGTTGCGTAGAAGGTCCCCTCCATGCCGGGGAGATTTCCCTGGCGATTGAGGTTCCGGGTGTCGCCCACTGCGGAGGTATAGTCCTTCCATCCGGTCGTATGGCACAACCCGCAATCGTATTTCTTGTCCACCTGGTTGTTGTTGTAGGCGGACATACCGCCGGTTTCCAGATTGAACTGCGTGGCCGTACCGGTGAGGATGTAACCGGCAAGATCTATCCATCGAGCCTTCCATCCGAACCCACCGATAACGTAGCTCACATCGGCATAACTCGCCGGCGGCCCAAGCGTGTTATCCGGTCCGGGATTGGGGTCGCCCACCTCAGCATCATTGTCCGTCACCAATCCCAACGCCCCGGCAATGGAACTGAACGGGAAGGTCGGCATTAGCCCATTCTTGATCTCGCTGAGCTTGTAAGGGTGCCCGCTGCGGAGGAACGAGCTATAGTCCGTGCCCGTGACCGCCATCCCCCCGTGGCACGTCAGACACGCGTTCGTCCCAGTGTACTGTATGGACGCCGTCTGCCCCGTAGGCACATAGCGCAGGTACGCGTTGGCCAGCACCGCGCCCGTCAGCTTCTCATACGTCAGTTGCAGCAGTCCTACGGCGTAGCTCGTATTCTTGATGCCGAGGTCGGCGCTGTTGTCCACATACTCCCAGTTCCAAATGGCATTCTTCACCAGAATCCGATCCTCGACGAGGACCGCGTTGAGGTTCCAGTATGGATAGCTCGGCAGTTGGACCGCGCCCTTCGCTTGTAGTTGAGCGAGCACCAAAGCTAACAGCCCGCTGACCTCGTCTTGGACGCCCTCGACAGCGCCATCGCCGTCGTAATCTCCGCGGGCCGTCCGATTCAGGGTCGTCAGCCCCGTATGGCACCTCTGGCAGGCGTTTGCGACGTTCTCGAATCCATAGTCCGGGTCATCCGGATCCATCACGTCCATGTTGAACGTGTGCCCGCCGACCTTGCCCGCCCCGGGATTCCCCGGAGCGGGAGTGGGCGCCATATGGCAACCGACGCAGGACACTTGTTCCGTGTGCGCGGAGTTGGTCAGCGAGGTATTGTCGAACGCATATCCGTTGATTCCCTCCAGCATCACGCCTCCCAGGAGATAGTGAGGCGTGCTAAGCGAGGTAGTCGTGTTTTGCACAGGCGGCGCGATGCGCCCGTTGTGGCAGGCGACACAAGTCGCACTTGCCCCAACGCCTGTAATCATCTGTCCCGTGGGCATCCGCACGTCGTCGTAGATTCGCAGCAGATCCTCCGCGTGCGATTTGCCGTGCGTCGCATGGCAGACCAAACAATCCGCCACGCGGAAGTGCCCTCGATGCCGCGACGTCTGTACCACGCCATCGGGGAAATCCTCGGAGAAATCGATGTAGCCGTTCCCGGAATGGCACTGCCGACAGGCCTCGCGGCTCGAGCAACTCCCCGTGCCTACGCCCGTGCAGCAGGCCATCGGTGTTCCGACGCCCGTACACGCCGCAGCCGAGAGGTTGTTAGCACAAGTTCCCGTTCCCGCACCGGTGCAGCACGCCCACGGCGTTCTGACGCCTGTACACGCCGAATTCACGACCGTGCAAGTAGGACCCGTGCCTGCCCCGGTGCAGCAAGCCAACGGCGTTCCGACGCCCGTGCAGGCCGCCGCCGCGGCTGATGCGGCGGTCCCCACATCCTCGCCGGTGCAATACGCATACGGAGTTCCAGGGCCCGTGCAAAGCCAGTTGTTGCCCATGTTCCAGTCGTAGTGCCCCCAGGGGTCGGCGAGTTCCTCCGAATGCCCGGCGTGCAGCCATTCCTCGTACTGAACGTGGCACTCGCTGCACAATTCGACCTTGTTTCCTTGAGCGCGCACGTAATTCATGCTGCATTGCGAATCGCGCTGGCATGGTTCTCCATTTGCAGGCCCGCCCGAACATGACCCGATATGGGCCGGAAAAGCCCACCCGGGGATTGGGCTGGGCACAACGCATACCCCCGCAGTCGGCTCGTGTGGTTCATGGCATGTGCCACAACGAACGTTGCCGTTATCCAGGTGCAAGGCGACTTCGCTCAGGGGATCCACGTTCATATCGGCCGTTGGGACCCCCCACGGGTGCGAGTTCATATCGGTACCTGGCCCGATCCAAGCCTCCCCGGCGATCTTGCCCGCCGAGTGGCACGACTGGCACAGGTTCTCTTGCCCGGCGCCCGTCAACATTCCCCCCTCGGGCGCACCGTCCATCGAGTGGCAAAGCCCGCAACTATTCGGCAGATCAAGAATGTGCGGAGGCGCCAAGGCCGGATGTGACACGGCGGCCACGCCGTTTCCCATGTTCCAAAAGTCCTCAACGGTCCCAGCCCCGAACGCCGACACCGCGATCTGCAGGTCGGCCAGATCAACTGCATTGTCGCGGTTAAGGTCCAACTCGGCGCAATATTCGCCGCTGTTGATCACCGACACGATCTCCAAAGGATTGTCCGGCAGTCGCGTTTGGACCACGGCGACCGGCGCGATCACCGTTCGACCGTCGGCTGCCCGACGATCGACGGAAGCCGATTTGCGCGAAGAACGAGGCTCGTCGGTCGGTCCCATGATTGATGCCGTCGCAGCGCAAGCCACATTGAAGACTTCGACGGCCCCGTTGTTCGTGCTCGCAACGTACATCTTGCCCGCGCCGTCGATCACCACGTCGCATGGCACGCGCAGTTGCCCCGCTCCGGTTCCGTACCCGACGGCGGGAAGGTTCAAGGCATTGAGTTCTTTGCCGATGCTGCTGAACACGCGGACGGTGCCCATCAACGCGTCGGCGATGTAAATGTTGTTGCACGCATCGACGGTCACACCCTCGCTGCGGGCGAACCACGCCGTGTCGCTGGTGGGAAGGAACAACGTGCGATAACCAAACTTGAACAGCAGGATGCCCGTCGTATTGAACACCTGGATTCGGAAGTTGTCCGCGTCGGTAACGATGACCTGTCCGAGGGTAGCATTGAGAGTGATCGCTTGCGGCGCGGCGAACTGTCCCAATCCCGATCCCTCCATGCCCCACGAACGCGCGAGAGTCCACGCCCCCGGAACGCTCTCCGTGAAGACCAGCACGCGATGTGAACCGCTGTCCACCGTGTAGAGTTCGTTGGTGACCGCATCGAACGCGAGATCGTTGGGGCCGGTCAGCGTCAACGGAGCGGGATTCACCGTGTACAAAAAGGCGAACGCCGTGCTGTACACGCCGATCTTCCCGTCATCGCGCGAAATGAAAATCCGCCCGTCCCCCACGGCGCTATGCACGGCGATACCCACCGCGCCCTCGGGAATAGAATGCGTCCCGACTAACGCCCCGGCCGCGTTGTACTCCACAAAGAGCTTCATGGGCGGGTCGGTGACGTAGATGCCGCCGCCCGGCGTTGGCGCGATTCGGGCCGGGTAAGTGATCCCGTCCGTTATCGTGATGCCAGAATACGTAACGCTTGATGTTGGACCCATTGTCGCCGTCGAAATGGCGATCGCAACGAAAAATGCCGCGGACATCCTCGTTCTCCCTTCGCGAGCTCCGACCCGCCTGTTGCGCACCGACGACCTCCCGCCGTGCGTCAACACCGGGATTTGACCCGCCTTGCCAATTGAGAGAGCAAGTCGCGTTCCAACACGTATCGCAACGGAAGATAGTGGCAATCCGCCTGAACAAATTTGCGCTTAACCCTTGCACCAAAAAGACTTGCGCTTCATGGAAGAGTCCCCCGGCCATTCCCTGACCTACACCCCGTTTCCCTAAATTGAGAATCCTGCGCGAAGTCATCCCGTGTTTGGCATTACATGCGGCATTATATGCGCAACGGCGTGCGTGGCCTCACGCACCCAATCGCCCGGTTCTCGGGAGGCGTTTGCCTTGCGCGTGGACCGACTTGACCTCTATGGGGCGTACATGGAATCGTCGTTTAGGAAGGTCCGCATATCAAGGAGATCGACGTCGGAATCGAAGTCCGCGTCGAAAAACGCGCAACCAGTCCCGATCCCCGCGCCGGGACCGAGGGCGCATCCCGCCAGGTGCGAAAAATCGACCAAATCGATATCGCGATCGTTGTCGTAGTCCGAAGGGACCTGATTACGTACGGTGAGAAACGGTTTCGTTGACGGGTCGGAGTCCAAAACGTCCATGAACGCCTGATTGGATTCGACGATCGTATCCTGATTGATCTGAAACCGGAACGCTACCTTCTTGAGTCCGGACACAATGGCGGCATTCACGACGTCGGAAACGTTTGCAACATAAGTCGTGGCGGGCTGATAGGGAGCTATAGACTTGGTGATCACAAGAGTGGCCGGACCGGCGGAAAAATCGCTCAATGATTCCAGCAGATCGGCCGGGTAAGCGTAAACATCGACCTCCGCAGGCTCAGCGGGGAAGAGCCCCGCACCGCGTAGTTTGAACGTCAGCTTCGCGGTGACGGGTGGCGGCGCCGTCACCGTGCCGAGGTTGTACTCCCAAACAACGCGGCGCTCGAACCCCTGCGGCGGCGTCCGAACTAGGGTGATCGCGCCTGCATAATGGCCAAACTCAGGGTTAAACGTCCATTCCGCGGCATCGGCAACGCCGTCAAAGGGGCAGATTCCGCCATCGGGGCAGATTCCATCGACGAGAGTTCCATCCGCCGATGGAACGAAGATTTGTTCGGCGCCCTGCGCGGACCGTGGCAGCGTTGACGCCAAGGCCGCCGCTCCGAGAAGGAAAGCGGTTGGTACAGCCTGGCCCGTGTTAACGATTATTCGCCTCATCGTATCGAGTCTCGATGTCGATCAATCCGCCAAACGGGGATTGGCGCTCCCCCCCAAGTGTACGATGAGCAATTCCCGTGCCGAACACGAACACGCGATGAGCAGGTCCGTTCCTTCGAGGAGCGACGTTCTCCCGTCGCTGAAATCTCCGAGAATTGCCGCCTTATGGGTCCGTAACAGTTCCGGCGGGTCTGTTGCGGCACGCCGGAACCGTCTTATCCGAACCCGGAGAAACTATGAGCGTGTCCTCCCGGGC
>ERZ1292633.655-Hain-H41-02um-R1-655-length-39387-cov-8_pt1 | contig 39387 bp, 34 predicted proteins | sample MGYA00564406_ERZ1292633 | MGnify/ENA primary metagenome ERZ1292633 (study PRJEB36523, sample SAMEA6512639) | groundwater metagenome | collected 2019-01-08 | study: AquaDiva: Metagenomics assemblies of 32 groundwater samples
GGCTTCGTCGAGAGCGGCGTCTTCCAGTCGGTCCTCTCGGGCGAGCACAAGATGCCGTTCGTGGACCGCCTCGCCGCGAAGTGGACGGTGAGCTATTCCGCGAGCATGCGGGACGAGCCGGATCGGCGCGAGACCGAGTATCAGTGGAACAACGGACGGCTTGTCCTTTCGGCACGACGCTCGCTGCCCCTGACGCGGATCTTCGGCGATATGAACGAGTACGACCGCTCGGGCGGAGGCCACCTGAACAAGGCGATGACGCTCCCCGGAGAGAGGCTCCTCACGCTCAAGGCGGGAGGCTCGTATCGAGACCGGCGGCGCGCTTCGTCCTACCGGCGTCTCGGATTCAAGCTCCAGCCGGCGGGCCGCCTGGCGTTCGACACCTCGCTTCCGCCCGAATCGCTCCTGGTGGACGACAACATCAAGCCAGGGTACTTCGAACTGGAAGAGGGAACGCGGGAGAACGACAGCTATCGCGCTCGCCAGCAGACGCGGGCGGGCTACTTGATGGGCGACTTCGTGATCGTGAAGAACGTCACCCTGGCCGGCGGCGCGCGCTACGAGGTCTCCGAACAAACGGTCGAATCGAAGAGTCCGTTCGTCACGAACGCGCGGGAGACCGACGCGAGGCTTCGCACCGACGACATCCTCCCGGCCGTGAACGTCACGTGGCGGGCGACCCCAAGCATGAACGTGCGGGGCGCCTACAGCATGACCCTGAACCGTCCCGAGCTTCGCGAGCTCTCTCCGTTCGACATGTACAACTACGAGATCGGCATGTCGGAGGCGGGGAATCCCGCGCTTCAGGCGACCACGATCACGTCGTTCGACGCGCGGTGGGAACTCTTCCCCACGCCCGGCGACGTCTTCGCCGTGAGTCTCTTCCGGAAGGTCCTCCCGCGGCCGATCGAGAGCTCGCTCCAGGGAGCGGGCGGCAACAAGATCAAGAGCCCGGTGAACGGCCGCGACGGAAGTCTGAAGGGTTTCGAACTCGAAGCGCGGAGCGGGCTCGGGAAGTTGACGAACCGCCTTCAGCGCTTGGCCGCGAGCGCCAACTACAGCCGTGTCGGCTCCAAGGCGAGACTTCGCGCCGCCATCGACGACGCGGGAGCGCCGATCTACACGGAGGCGCCGCTTCAAGGGCAGTCGAGCTACTCGTTGAATCTCGGCCTCTACTACGACGACGGGTCGCTGCTGGACGGCGCGCTCCTCCTTGGCTCCTTCGGGAAGCGCCTCTCGGAGCGCGGAGTCTCGGGGACGCCCGGAGCACCGCTTCCCGACGTCTACGAGTACCCGCCCCTCAGCCTCGACATGACCGTCGGCTGCAGGGTGGGGCGCGGCCTTCGGGCCAAACTGGCGGTGGAAAACGTGCTGGAGCGCGGCACCGAATTCCGCCAGCTCGACAAGATCCAGCGCCGTACCGATCCGGGCCGGTCGTTCTCCCTCTCGATCAGCAGCGGGAAGCGGTAGGAGCCGAGAGATGGCCTGGAGGAGTGGGTTCGCTTGGGTCGCTGCCGGAGTGCTGGTGGCCGCGATCGCTTGCGCGACGGTGATGTCGGCGTTCCCGAGGACCCGCCGGATGCCGGAAGAGAGCGGGACGTCGGCTGCCACCCCGGCGCCGGTCTCTCTGGCTTCGTCAGCCTTGCCCGCGCGGGCGCCGATGCCGCCGCCCGCCGTCCCAGCACCGCGCGCCGGCGACTCTCCCCTGAGGAACGCCCCCGGCTACTTCCCTCCGGCCGATCCTGAATCGGCCTCGGTCCGCCTGGGGCGCCGCGAAGCGCCGGACGTGCCCGACCTCTTCCAGGGCGGCGCCGCGTCGATGGAGGAATTTGGCCGCTCCGTGGTGACCGCACTCAACGGAAAGGACGAGAAGGCGCTTCACACGCTCCGCGTCACGCGCGTCGAATTCGAGCGGATCCTCTGGAGAGAATTCCCGGAGAGCCGCCCGATCACGCGCATCACGGCGGAAGACGCCTGGTCGATGTCGGAGCCGCGGAGCATCGCGGGCGCCGGCCGCGCCGTGGGGCTTCATGGCGGAAGGCGACTCCGCTTCCTGACGATTGAATCGGCGAGTATTCAGACGTTCACGAACTTCCTTCTCCACCGCGACGTGGTCATCGCCGCCGTGGACGAGGGAACCGCGGAGGTCCACAAGATCACGATGGCGCCGAGCGTCGCCGAGCGGAAGGGGCGCTTCAAGGCGCTTCTCTACCGTGACTGATCGCCGGCGCGCGGCGGACGCCATGGCGCTCCGCCGCCGGCTGGCCCGCCGCCGTAACCAACTCTTCAGATCGGCATCATCGCCCCGTCACGCGCGCGCGGTAGAGTCCCCCTCGTGGTCCTCGCCGCCGTGCTCGCCTCACACGACGGAGGAAGACCTCGCTCCGCGAGCGCTGGGTGTCGCGTTTCGTCCGGTCGCCGCCTCGTAGCGAAGTGCCCCACAGCCCAAGGCACGGAACGGGACGCGAGCGATGGGAACGGGACGAACAGGCCGGCATCGCGGTTCCAAAACGTACGGCCCCGCCTTCGACACGGGAGGGCGGGTAAGTCACCGGGTCGCGGATCGAGCCCGGAGTCCACATCTGCGGGACGCCACGGATGGACATCCACAGCATCGCACCAAGTGGCGGTGTGGACTGAATTTCGACACGTCCGGGGGGTCGGAGCCCCCCCGGGCGGCCGCCTTCCCCCGCCGCCCGGGGCGCCCCCATCCGCCGGCAATGTTACGGTCGTAACATGGATGGCACTGGTCCGTAACATCGCCTTCACCGGGTTCCTCGTACCTTCTCCGTAACACCGCCAGCTAGGACGGCCGGTGCGAATGCACCGGACAGGCCCGACGCAACGCGAACAGGCGGACGACAAGGGGAGAAGGAGAGAGAATGGCGCAACAGAAATTGTGGAAGAGGGCGCTGGTCCTCGGAATCTTGGCAACGGGGGCGTTCGGACTCGCGGGTGGGAACGCGGCGGCTCAGACGCCGGTCACCGGAACCGATCCCGACTTCCCGCGCGGACGGATCAGCGGCTACGTCTTCGGCGACTACTACTACAACGTGTCCGGCGATCCCGGGCACTCCTACAACTCGAGCGGCGCCGACACCGCCAAGGTGAACCTGGACGGATCGCCCTACGCGAACGGCCGGCCGAGGGTGATCGGGCGCGACCTGAACGGAGTCCAGATCCGGCGGGTCTACTTCCAGCACGACGCCGATCTCAGCATCAAGTACTCGACCCGAGTCCGTCTGGAAGCCGACAACAAATCGCTCACGTCGGACGGCAAGGTGGGACTCGCGGTCCGGAACGCGTATCTCCAAGTGAAGAACATCCTCCCCCGGGCCACCTTCCAGTTCGGAATTCTCTCCACGCCGATCTGGGAGAGCGTGGACGAGATCTACGGGTACCGCGCCCTGGAGAAGTCGGTCGCCGACTTCCGAGGCCTGGGGGGAAGCTCGGACGTGGGAATGATGCTGAAGGGATTCGCGGACGATGGCCACCGTGTCGGCTTCAACGCGATGCTCGGGAACGGCATCGGCAACAAACCCGAGGACAACCGGTACAAGAAGGTCTATCTGAGCATGCCGCTCAAGGTGACCGACGATCTCCGCATCGAGCCTTTCGCCGACTACGAATGGGGCGCGAAGGGCGCCGACAAGGCGACGTTCAAGGTCTTCACCTGGTACGAGCTGCGTCGGATCGCGCTCGGGGCCGAGGTGGTCGATCGCGTGAACCACAGCCGCACCAGCGCCAACAAGGAACCGTTCGGGCTCTCCTTCTTCGGGCGCTACAAGGCGCACGACAAGGCGACCCTGTTCGGCCGCTACGATCGCTATCAGCCCGACACGCGCGCGGCGAACCGGATCGACTCCGACCTCTACATCGCCGGCGTCGACTGGGAGCCGTACAAGGACGTTCACGTCATGCCGAACATCGAAGCCGCGGGGTACCGCGCTCGGGGCACGACGACCGCGCCGCCGCACCACGATTTGCAGGCGCGAATCACCTTCTACTTCAAGTTCGCGAAGCCGTAACTTCACCATGAGGAGGAACGACAGAATGTTCTCGATGCGAAACAGCGGATTCCGGCGTGCGGTGATCGGCCTCGTGGCCGGCGCCGCGATCGCCGCCTCGGGCGCGAGCCTTCTTGCCATCCCGGCCGCGGCCCAGTCGAACGTGAACCTCACGGGCGCGGGCGCCACGTTCCCGTACCCGATCTATTCGAAGTGGTTCGACATGTACAACAAGAAGACCGGCGTGCAGATCAACTATCAGTCGATCGGCAGCGGCGGCGGCATCCAGCAGGTGCGCGCCGGCACCGTCGACTTCGGCGCCTCGGACGCGCCCCTCAACAACCAGAGGCTCAAGGAAATGCCGCGCGCGGTGGTCCACTTCCCGATGGTTGGTGGCGCGGTGGTTCTCGCCTACAATCTGCCAGGTCTCTCGTCGCCCCTGAAGATGACCCCCCAGATCGTCACGGGGATCTACATGGGCAAGATCAAGATGTGGAACGACAAGGCGCTCGCCGCGGTAAATCCGGGCGTGGCGCTCCCCGGCTCGCCGATCCTTCCGGTCCACCGGTCGGACGGCAGCGGCACGACCTACATCTTCGTCTCCTACCTCGCCGCGGTCAGCAGCGAGTGGAAGGAAATGGTCGGCGTGAACACCTCGGTGTCGTGGCCGGTCGGAATCGGCGGCAAGGGGAACGAGGGCGTCTCGGGCCTTGTCCGCCAAACGCCGGGGGCCATCGGCTACGTGGAACTCGCCTACGCCAAGCAGAACAACTTCTCGGTGGCGCATTTGAAGAACGCCGCCGGCAATTTCATCGAGCCGTCACTCGCCTCGACCACGGCGGCCGCGAACGGCGCGGCGGCGGCGCTGGCGAAGGACGTGCGGACGCCGATCGTCAACTCGCCCGATCCGAACGCCTATCCGATCGCGGGACTCACGTTCCTCCTCGTCTACAAGGAGCAGCGCGACGTGGCGAAGGGGAGGGCGCTCACGGATTTCATCACCTGGTCGATGAGCGAGGGCCAGGAAGTCGCGGAAGGCCTCGACTACGCGCGGCTCCCCGCGTCGGTCGTAAAGGTGAACCAGGCGAATCTCCTCTCGCTGACCGCGGCCGGAAAGCCGCTGGTGGCGCGGAAGTAACATGGCCGAGACGCGGGCGAGCGGTGTGGTGGGGGCCCTGAAGGGCCTCCGCGCCCGCCCCGCGATCCGTTTCGACGACGTCTACCGCGGCCTCCTCATGGGGGCCGCGGGCGTCGTCTTTCTCGTCGTCTTCCTGATCGCCTTCGAGTCGTTCATGGGGGCGCGCCTCTCGATGAAGACGATCGGCTGGGGGTTTCTGACCTCCAGTGAGTGGGATCCGGTGGCCGACCGCTACGGCGCGTTGCCGTACGTGATTGGAACCCTGGCGACGTCGTTCCTCGCGCTCTTCTTCGCCGTGCCGCTCGGGGTGGGGAGCGCGGTCTTCCTGGCGGAGCTCTCCAGCCGGCGGATGGGCGAGATCGTCTCGTTCGTCATGGAACTCCTGGCCGCCATCCCCAGCATCGTCTTCGGCATCTGGGGCTTCTTCATCCTGGCGCCGTTTCTCCGCACCACGATCGAGCCGTGGCTGGTCACGAACCTCGGCTTCATCCCCTTGTTCAGCGGCGTGCCGTTCGGAATCGGAATCCTGAACGCCGGGATCATTCTCGGCATCATGATCGTCCCGACCATTGTCTCCATCTCGCGCGAGGTGCTCCTGGCCACGCCGAAGTCGCTGCGCGAGGCGTCGCTGGCCCTGGGCGCGACGCAGGCCGAATCGATCGCCGTGGCGCTGGACGCGGCGAAACCGGGAATTCTTGGCGCCGTGATCCTGGCGCTCGGCCGCGCGCTGGGCGAGACGATGGCCGTCACCATGGTGATCGGAAACACGAACCGGCTCCCGACCTCCATCCTCGATCCCGGCGCCACCATGGCGAGCGTGATCGCGAACGAGTTCACCGAGGCGACCGGCCCGGTCTACCTCTCGGCCTTGATCCAGATCTCGCTCGTCCTCTTCGCCGTGACGATCGTGATGAACGGGCTGGCGCGCGTCCTGGTCTACTGGGTGACCGGCGGGCGGCGCGACACGGCGGGAGCGGCCTGATGCGTATGCGGCGGATCTGGAACCTTGTCGTGATCGCGGCCTGCTATCTGGCCGCGGGGCTCGTGGTGCTGCCGCTGGTCTTCATCGTCGGGCATCTTCTGGGCAAGGGTCTCTCCGGCCTCAATCTCGCGTTCTTCACCAACTTGCCGAAACCGGTGGGTGAGCTGGGTGGCGGCGTGGCGAACGCGATCGTGGGGACGCTCATCATCGTGGGACTCGCGGCGGCGGTGGCCGTGCCACTCGGCGTGGCCGCCGGCGTCTACCTGGCCGAGTACGGCCGCGGCCGTTTCGCCACGCTGGTTCGCTACACCACCGACGTCCTGAGCGGCGTCCCCTCCATCGTCGTCGGCGTGGCCGCGTACGGGTTGGTGGTCGTGCCGATGGGACGTTTTTCCGCCCTGGCCGGAAGCGTCGCACTGGGAATCTTGATGTTGCCGACGATCATCCGCAGCACCGAGGAGATGGTGCTCCTGGTGCCGCGCTCCTACCGAGAGGCCGCCCTGGCCCTCGGCGCCCCCCGCTGGAAGACGATCCAGCAGGTCGTGCTCCCCGCCGCCAGTTCGGGAATCATGACCGCCAGCATGCTCGCCGTCGCCCGCGCCTCGGGCGAGACGGCGCCCCTCCTCTTCACCGCCCTCGGGAATCGGTTCTGGTCGTTGAAACTGGACGAGCCGATGGCGACCCTGCCCGTCTTCATCTTCGATTACGCGCGCGCTCCCTACGATGACTGGAACCGCCAGGCCTGGACCGGCGCCCTGGTGCTGGTGCTGCTGGTGACGATCGTGTCGGGACTGCTGCGGCTGACGGCGCGGAGGGTGCGGGCCCGGTAGCGCCGGGCCCCGCGGGCCCGCTTTCGTCCCTCCTTTGGAGGCGACGGAAGCGATATCATCTCCCGCATGCAATTCGGCAGCGACAACCAGACCGGAGCGTCCCCGCGCGTTCTCGAAATGCTGACGCGCGCGAATGCCGGCCACACGCACGGCGTACTTCCGCTCCGGCTACGTCGAACTCCCGCACAACTCGCGCGCCGGCGCCGTGAGCGTGGCGCAGGCCTCCGAGAACGGTCTGGTCCACATGCCTGCGGAGATGGCGGCCCTCTGCTCGGTGGCCCACGAGCACGAATTGAAGGTCCACATGGACGGCGCCCGCTTCTCCAACGCCGTGGCCTCCCTCGGCTGCGCTCCGGCCACCTGCTGTCGAAGGGGAAGCTGTTCGGCGCGCAGTTCGTCGGTTGGCTGGAGGGGGGCTACTGGCTGGAACTGGCGCGACACGCGAATGCGCAGGCCGCACGGCTGGAGGGCGGCCTCTCGTCCATCTCCGGCGTGCGCATCGTCTGGCCGGTGGAGGCCAACGAGCTCTTCGTCGTCATGCCGAACGCCATGGCCGCCCGGCTGAAGGCCGCGGGAGCCGAGTTCTACGAATGGTACGTCGACGCGCTTCCGCCGGGGACGCGGCTCGAGGCGGGGGAGACGTTCGTCCGTCTCGTCACCTCGTTCGTGACCACGGACGCGCAGGTGGACCAGTTCTGCGCCGTGGCGCGCGGGGTGACTAAAGGGAAGCCATGATCGTCCCCCTGCGGTTCTGGTCGTGCTCCTCGTCTTCGCGCCCCGCTGGGCAGGCGATGCGGAAGGATGGCCTTACTACCAGGGCAAACGGTAGAATCCCCCGTCATGGCTTCAGCCCGAAGACTCCAACCCCAGGGTCAGATCGCCCCATGAAGATCCAACCGCTCCTCTTCATCTCCGCGATCCTCCTGATGGGCCTCGGGATCCTCACGCTTTTCGCCCCGGATGAGATCGCCGGACTCCTGAGCAGGCCGGGGCAGCGGACCAGCTCCGTAGCGGTTCAACTCCTGGCCGGCGCCCTCTTCTCGCTCGGCATTCTGGCCGCCCTCTACGCGCGGCTCTTCTTCGGCTCTCCACGGGGAGGCACCACTTGAACGCTCCATCGCTGCCGGCCGTGGCTCCGCGTCGTCCCGATCGCCGTTTCTACACGGTCATGGCCGTGGCGATCGCGCTCACGGTCTTCGCCGGGTTCGCCCCGACCTTCTATCTCCGGGGCATATTCGAGACGAAGCCGCTGTCGAATCTCCTCATCCTCCACGGGATCCTCTTCACGTCGTGGATTATCCTCTTCTTCGCGCAGGTCAGGCTTGTCGCGGCGAAGCGGACCGACGTGCATCGGAAGTTGGGCGTGGCCGCAGTGGCGCTCGCGACGGTGATGCCGGTGGTCGGATTCCTGGCCGCCGTCAATGCCGCCAAGCAAGGCTTCACGCCGCCCAACGGGCCGCCTCCTCTGGTCTTCATGCTGATTCCGCTCAGCGACATGGTCGTCTTCCCGATCTTGGTCGGGCTCGGTCTCTATTTTCGGCGCCGGAGCGACATCCACAGGCGGCTGATGCTCCTCGCCACGCTCGCCATTCTCACGCCCGCCATCGCGCGCATTCCGTTCATCCGGCCACTTGGCCTTCCGGCCTTCTTCGGCACGACGGATCTCTTCATCATCACCTGTCTGGTCTACGACAGATTCCGTAACGGCCGGCTCCACCCGGCGTTCTTGTGGAGCGGGTTGTTCATCGTCGCCATGCAGCCCGCGAAGCTCCTATTCGCCGGCACCCCCCTGTGGCATTCCATCGCCGTGTGGCTGACCCGCTGAGCGGGGCGAGCAGGCGCGATCCCGAGGCTCCCGGACCGATGACCCCACCCGCCGCCGATATCGCGCTCCTGACCGAACATCGCTACGAAGCCTCCACCGCCGCCCCGGACGATTGGTATCTCGGCAATATCCTGGAAGACGACCAACTCCTGATCGACGCCCTCGGGGCGCATGGTCTCTCCGCGATCCGCGTCGATTGGTCGCGCTCCGACGTCGATTGGTCGCGCTACCGTTGCGCGGTCTTTCGGACCACGTGGGACTATTTCGACCGCTTCGACGAATTCACCGCGTGGCTCGGTCGCGTGGAGGGAGCGACCGCTCTCTGCAACTGCGCCTCGATCGTCCGGTGGAACATGGACAAGCACTACCTCGCCGACCTGGAAGCCAAGGACATCCCGATCGTGGCGTCGCGTTTCGTCGAGCGGGGAAGCGCCGAGCCGCTGGCGGAGCTGCTGGCCGCGTCGGGGTGGAAGGAGGCCGTCATCAAGCCGTGCGTCTCGGGTTCGGCGCGACACACGTATCGGGTGAATCGCGCCAACAGCGCCGAACTCGAGCCGATCGTGCGGCGTCTCCTCGCCACGGAATCGATCATCCTCCAGCCGTTCGTCGAGGAGATCGTGCGCGGGGGTGAGGACACGCTCATGGTGCTGAACGGCCGCTACACGCACGCCGTTCGGAAAACCGCCAAGTCGGGAGACTTCCGCGTGCAGGTGGATCACGGCGGCACGGTGCACGATCTCACGCCGACCGCGGAACAGATCGAGCTCGCCGAGCGGACGATGGCCGTCTGCCGCCCCCTCCCCGCGTACGGACGCGTCGACATGGTGCGGGACAACGAGGGGCGCCTGGCGGTGATGGAGCTGGAGCTGATCGAGCCGGAACTCTGGCTGCGGCATCATCCGCCGGCGGCGAAGGAGCTGGCCGCGGCGATCGCGGAGAACATCGTTCTGAAGTAACGAGCCTCTACGATTCGGACTTCGCGATCGCAGCCTTCCACTGTGCGGCCAGATCAAGGCCCGCGACCCAGTGCTCCACGTAGCCAAGATCGAGCGTCGCGCCCTTCGCCTTCACGATCCCCGCGGCATCTTCGATCTGCCGCTCCGAATACCCAATAGTGTTCTGGTGGGAAGTAGCCGATCAGCGCGTCAAGAGAGCGCTCGTCGGGCGCGATGACGAAATCGAGATCCTGGGTCGTTCGCGGAATTCCGTGCAGCGAGCTTGCAAGCGAACCCGTGAGCATATACGGCACGCCGGCGGAATCGAGAGCGGCGACGACGTGGCGGAGGACTTCATTCGCCGGGGCGTCGGAAGCCATAGAGCTCGAAAATGAGGAGGTCGCGGATTGCCGCGGCATCGAGTTCGGGGTGTTCCGCCCGAAGTCGTGCTCGGGCGAGTTCCCGCACCATGTCACTCATCTGACATGCCAATTCCAGCCGGCCGTTCTCCCCAAGCCTGCGCAGGACTTCTATCTGGATCTTGGCCGCTTCAGGGGTCGTGTCGAATGCCATGGTGCCATGACGGTACCACAGGCGTACGGCGCGGCGAAGCGCCTGCCGGCGCGCCCGCGAGTTGGAACTTGAGCCTACTCCAGCGCGGCCCGGACCTTGGTGGCGAGATCGCCCATCGTGAATGGTTTCGCCAGGAATCGGACGCCCGGTTCGAGATGGCCGTTCGGAGCTAGAACGTCCGCCGTGTAGCCCGACATGTAGACGCAGCGGAGCCCCGGACTGACCTCGGTCAGGCGATGCGCCAACTCCCGCCCGCTCATTTCGGGAAGAATCACGTCGGTCAGGAGGAGATTGATCGCCTCGCCGGCGCCGCTGGCCAGGCGGAGCGCCTCACTCGGAGTCTCCGCGGCCAGCACGCTGTAGCCCAGCTCCTCCAGCATCGTGCGGTCGAGAGCGAGGAGCGACGGTTCGTCCTCCACAAGGAGAATCCGCTCCCCGCGGCCGCGCGGAGTGTCTGCCGGGTCCGTGAAGGGATCGCCGGTCGAGTCGACAACCGCGCCTTCGGCGCGCGGAAGATAGACGCGAAAGGTCGTCCCCGCGCCTGGCGCGCTCGAAACCTCGATGCACCCTCCGTTCTGCCGCACGATTCCGTAGACCGTGGCGAGCCCCAGGCCGGTTCCCTGCCCGAGTTCCTTCGTCGTGTAGAACGGTTCGAACACGTGTTCGAGAACTTCGGGCGTCATCCCACGGCCGTCGTCGTGAACCGTGAGCACGACGTATTCCCCCGGCATGCCCGGCCGGCCCCGATCGCAGCCGACGAAAGAGTCCCTCGCCGTGGGGGCCACCACCTGGTTCGAGGTCTCGATGGTCAGCGTGCCGATGCCGGCGATGGCGTCGCGCGCGTTGGCGGCGAAGTTCACCAGAATCTGATCGATCTGGGCGGGATCGAAGCGGACGGGCCACAGGTTGGTTGCCGGAGACCAGATGAGCCGGATCTCCTCGCCGAGGAGGCGGGAGAGCATGGCCAGCACGTCGCCGATTCCCTGATTCAAGTTGATGACTCGCGGCGCGACAGTCTGCTTGCGGGCGAACGCCAGGAGCTGGTGGGTGAGGTCCGAGGAGCGGCGTGCCGCGCGAAGGATTCCCGAGAGTTCAGCGCTCAGCTCCGAACCGGGCGCGGTGTCTCGCATCGCGAGCTCCGCGTGTCCCAGGATCACCCCGAGCATGTTGTTGAAGTCGTGGGCGACGCCGCCCGCCAGCCGGCCGATCGACTCCATCTTCTGGGCCTGCAGCACCTGCGTCTGCAACCGCTCGCGCTCCGCCGCCTCGCGCTTCCGCTGGGTGACGTCATGGGTGACTCCGAGGAGCGCCGTGACTCCGCCCGCCTCGTCGCGGAGCGGAACCGCGAATGTCTCGAGCGTGCGGCGGGTGCCCTTCAGGCCCTCGATCTCGAACTCGAGGTGTCCGCTGCCTCCCTGCATCACCCGCTCGTGGAGCTCCGCGAACTGCCGGCGATACTCCGGAAGGACGTAGTCGAGGAGCGATTGTTTCGCCCCCTCCTCCAGCGAGGCCGCTTCCAGCATCGCCAGCCCGGCAGGATTCATGTCGAGAAGCGCGCCGGTACTTCCCACGACCTTCACGCACGCCGGCTCCGTCTCGATGATCGCGCGCCGATACTCCTCGCTCCGGCGAAGCGCCCCCTCCGCGCGGCGGCGCTCGGTCACGTCCTGCGCCGCCACGAGAATCGCTGCGCGTTTCCCGAAATCGATCGGGTGCGTGGAGAGTTCTACCTCAAGAAGCCCGCCGTCGCGGCGGCGGTGCTGCCGGATTCCCGCGTGATGACCGGATAGCGGTGTCATGGTGGGCCCCGCGTGCTCCCGGGTGGAGCCCTCGGACCAGGCGAGGTCGCCGGCGGACATGGAGAGGAACTCGGCCCGCGCGAAGCCATAGCGGGAGATAGCTGCATCGTTGACGGCGAGGAAGCGAAGGGTCTCGAGGTCGAGGATCCACATCGGCTGTGGGGTCGACTCGAAGATCTGTCGGTAGTCGGGCTGCAGAGTCGCGTCGAGCGTCATGGCGCAGGGACCGTACCACAGGCGTGCGACACCGCGAAGCGCCGGTCGTGCGCCCCGGAATCGGGGTTGAAACGACTCGTCTCACCCGCTTCCGCGGGAGATACTCATGGCTCCCCCTCGTCGTCCAACAGCGCCTTCGCCATCAACACAAGCTCCAACTCGACATGCGAAGGGCTCGACCTCGACACCGATCGGCAAAGGCGTGGCGCGAGGTGGGAGAGAATCGAGGCTAGGCCGTAGCCATCGCGCACCCCGACGCTCCACTCGCCTTCCCCGGGAGCACGTCCCAGGCACTCCTCCTTCTTTCGGATGACGGAAGCGGAAAAAAGTTCCGGTTTGACCCTCGCCGCAACTTCTTTCCCCAACTGACTCCCGGTCCCACCTACGATTTCCTCAAGCCTCCCTGCAGTCTTCCGATACTTCCCAGTACCCCACCGGACTTTCCGCCCGCTCACAGAAACGGAGCCCCTCGTGCGAGCTGCAATTCCCCCGAACGAGAGCGATCGTCTCAAGACACTTCGTCGCTACGAGATTCTCGATACGCCTCCGGAGATGAGCTACGACGATCTCACCCATCTGGTCGCCGAGATCTGCGGTACGCCGATCGCGGCCGTGAGCCTCGTCGACGCGGATCGCCAGTGGTTCAAGTCGAGCCTCGGCCTCGACATGACGCAGACGCCGCGCGGCGTCGCCTTCTGCGCGCACGCCATCCTGAGCGTGAGCGAAGCGCTCGTCGTGGAGGATGCGACCAAGGACGCGCGCTTCGCCGACAGCACGCTGGTCACCGGCTCCCCGGGTATTCGCTTCTACGCGGGAACGCCCCTGGTCATGTCGGACGGCAACGCGATCGGCACCCTTTGCGTGCTCGATCGCGTGCCGCGCGTCATCACCGACAAGCAACTCCGCGCGCTCGAGATCCTCGGCCGCGAGGTGGTCGCGCAGCTGGAACTGCGCCGCAATCAGCAGCTCCTGGAGCAGAGCGTTCAGACGCTTGGGCTCGCCGAGTCGGAAATGAAACGGACGCAGCAGGAGCAGCTCGATCTCAAGGACCAGTTCATCTCGCACGTGTCGCACGAACTGCGCTCCCCGCTCACGCCGATCTACCAGTTCACCACGATTCTGCTCGACGAGATCGGGGGGCCGCTCACCGAGCAGCAGCGCGAGTACCTCAGCATCGTCCTTCGAAACGCCGAGCAACTTCGCGGCATGATCGGGGATCTCCTCGAAGTGACGCGCGCTCAGACCGGCAAGTTGACCGTCGATCCGCGCCGGATCCGCGTGGAGAAGGTCGTCTCCAATCTCCTCCATTCGCTCGAGGCGACCGCGAGGGCCAACGGGCTCACCCTCACCTCGGAGATCGCCGAGAGCCTTCCCGAGGTCCTGGGCGATGCCGCCAGGGTCCGGCAAATCGTGGCCAACCTGATCGAGAACGCGATCAAGTTCACGCCGGAGGGGGGTTCGATCACGGTCCGCGCCTCCGTCCGCCCCGAGGAGCCGGGCGCGGTCTGCGTCTCCGTACGCGACACCGGCGCCGGGCTGGAGCCCGCCGACTGCGAGCGTGTCTTCGAGCAGCTCTTCCAGGTCAGCGGCAACGGGGAACGAAGTCGGAACGGCCTCGGCCTTGGACTCTACATCTCCAGGGAGTTGGTGCTGCGCCAAGGAGGGCGCATCTGGGTGGAGAGCGAGAAGGGGAAAGGAAGCCAATTCTCGTTCACGCTCCCGGCGTTCAGACTCGAGCCGATACTAATGCCGCTTCTCACGGAGGAGAACCTGGCGCACGAGAGCGTCGCGGTGATCACCATCGATCTCCTCCCCGCGAGCGCCGAGTCGGGGGAGAAAGTCGCGAAGGAAGCGATGGACGCCGTGTGGGCCGACATCGGGGCCTGCGTGCATCCATCGATGGACGTCCTTCTGCCGCGCTTTGAAAGCTCCGAGAAGGGCGAGACGTTCGTGGTGGTGGCCATGGCCGACGCGCCGGGCGCCGAGCGGATCGTGGCGCGGATCGAAGAGCGGCTCTCGCGTTGCGAGGCCGCGCGTGCGGCCGGGTTCGGGGCGACCGTCTCGCGGGCGTGCCTCGCGCTTTCGGAATTGACGGACTACTCCCGTCGGGACGCGGTGGCGGAGGAGATCGTCCGGATGCTGGACGGACACGTGGATGACCTATGCCGAGAAGGGGCGGTGTGACATGGAGAGAAAGAAAATTGTGATCGTCGACGACGATCGGGATCAGCAGGCCGGATTGCGCGTGCGGCTCACGGCGAGCGGGTACGACGTGGCCTGCGCGGGCGACGCCATTCAGGCGATCGCGGTCGTGAGGAAGGAAAAGCCCGATCTGATCCTGTTGGACATCGGACTCCCCGGCGGCGACGGACACACGGTGCTGGCGCGCCTTCAATCGCTGGGGTCGATGGCGTCGATCCCGGTGATCGTGCTGAGCGCCATGGAACCCGCGGCTCACGTGGACCGAATGAAGAGCGCCGGGGCCGTGGCGTACTTCCAGAAGCCCGCCGACAACGCGCGACTGCTGGCCGAGATCCGGAAGGCGCTGGGGGAGACGGCGCCGCAGGGCTGATGGCTGACGGAACGCCCTGGTCCCGAGCCGCCGACCGCCTACGGCGCGCGCGCCCACCACCAGAACCATCCTAACCGCATAGCCCCCGGCCCCCAAACTCCGCGGCCCGGGATCATCCACCAATGCCGGCTCCGGCGCGGCCGACTTCAGTCGTGAGCCTGTCGCAAGTCGTGTCGCGAGTGTGTCACGAGTTCACGTATCCTATGTATCAGCAACATATTCCAGACGGCTAGTTCAACCTTCCATCGCCCGCATCGGCTATAATCGAAGTCCAGCCAACCGTCCAAATCGGAGGAAGCGCCGCCACCGTGCAGAGACAAAGCGTCGAGACTATTCTGAATGCGCTGACCCAAGCGCGGGTTCGCTACCTCGTAGTGGGTGGCGTTGCCGTTGTCGCGCACGGATATATCCGGTTCACCGCCGACATCGATCTCGTGCTCGACCCGGAGCGTGAGTCTCTCGGCCGCGCTGTCGAGGCCCTTTCGGCGCTGGGGTACCGCCCGCGCGCGCCCGTGCCATTCGCCGATTTCGAGAACCGAGAGAAGCGTCAGCAATGGATCCGCGAGAAGGGGCTCACCGTCTTCTCCCTGTTCAGCGCCGAGCATCCTGCCACGGAGATCGACCTCTTCGTCGAGCCGCCATTCGACTTCGAGCGCGCGTACGCGCAGGCGGTTCGCCTGGAGATTGGTCCTGACGTCAACGCGACATTCGTGAGCCGCGCCGACCTTGTCGAGATGAAGCGGCGCGCAGGCCGTCCCCAAGATCTCGCCGATCTGGCCGGCCTCGACGCGAGCAGCGAGGGCCGAGGAGAGCACGATGACTGATCGCGATCAGCTCGACGGTCAGGAGTGGGAACGCGGGTGGGAGGGACATGCCCGCGCGCAGCAGAGGCGCCTCGCACGGCTCTCGTTCGTGGAGAAGTTGGCCTGGCTGGAGGAAGCGCACCAACTTGCCCTTCGAATGGAAGAATCGCGGAAGGGTCATGGGGGTGCGTCCGCTGATGGCGGCACCCCCGACGAGCGTGCCCCCGGAGAGTGAGGGGTACGGTTCTATCTCCGCCTCCACCCGGCGCCGGCGATCGGGGGACACTCTAGAGGCGGCGTTCAGAGGACATTCAGAGGCGGCGTCGACACCCAGCCCGTCTTCCTCGCTCTCGGGCTTGCCGTCCGTCGCGGGGCCCCGCCCCGTGGGCGCCCCCGCCACCGGCCCCGAAGCGCTCCCTCACGTTGATCGCTTTCCAGGCGAGCGCCGGATGCGTCCGAATGCGTTCCCCCGTCGAGGGCGTCGTCGTACTATCCAAGCGGTCATGCAGACACGGTAGCGGACGCGTTCAGGCCATGACTCCGGTGAAGCACTCAACGCTCACCCAAGGAACCCTGGTTGACCGGTCGATCCAGACTCCTCGCCGTCGCCATCAGCGCGGCGGTGCTGCTCGTCGCGATCAGCCAGCACGCCCACTTTGAGCGCGCCTTCCGGTCCAGCCGACTATTTCCAGTTCCCGTGCATCGCGGCAAGTCCCTGGCGCTCTGCTATGGCGACTTCGACGGCGACGGTAGTGACGAGGAAGTTCAGCTCTTCACGGACGGACGCGGCGCTGTCGCGACGTCTCGTCCCAGCCGCGAAGTGCGATGGGAGTTCAGCGGGACGCGCCGATTCGACGGGATCGGGTTCCTGCCGGGTCGTGCGAACCTGCCGCCGCGGGTCTGGCTCCGGTCGGAGAGCCCCGACTCGCTCTTCCTCCTCTTCCTCGATGCTATCTCCGGGGCTCCTGCCGACACGATTTGCCTATTGTCGAGTCAGTTCGGTCCGGGCGACCCGTTTCACCCGAAGAACGGCGCATTCGACGGAGCCGCACTTCCGTTCGGCTACGTCGACCTCCCGGACGGTGGTATTGCGCTCGCCCTCGAGTTCCGATGCGGTCGAAATCTCATGCCTCGCGGCTTCGGCGCGTGGGATCTCCAGCGCAAGCGATTCGCCTGGCGCGTGCCGCTTGGGCCCACGCCCACCAGGAGCGATCACCCGCTTCGTCGCACCCCGTCGCACCCCGAGGGCCTCTGGGTCTTTGGAACCGTCGCCCCCTGCAACGGCGCCATTGGATCAGGAATCCCGGACACGGAGTTCGGTGTCGCGGCCGTGAGCCCGAATGGGGAGATCATCTGGTGGCGGAAATTCGGTGAAGGCTTTGGCGCCACGCAGGCGGACGTTGCCCGTACCGCCGATGCCGAATCGCTGACCGTCGTCGCATCGATTTTCAGCCAAGGGGCCGGCCGGCCCGGGAAGCGACTCGTGCGCCTCGACATCGACACGGGGCGCACGCTCGACTCCCTCGAGCTCCAAGCCGGCCCGATCGGGGTGCTGGCGGCGGACGTAACCAGAGACGGCATCGACGAAGTGATCGTCACCACAGACGACGGCGCGATCGAAGTACGACGGGTCGGTGCCGGCATGCCCGTAATTGCCAGAGCGGTGTTCGCCCCGGGCACCGAGACCTTACTGGCGAACGACCTCAACCATGATGCGCGCCCCGAACTTGTCGTGGCGGATACCAGCGGCGTCACCATCCTGGACGCGCGGCTCGAGGCACTTGCTCACACTCGCCTGCCAGAGGGGATGGCTCACGCGCCGGCGCCTCGTCTGGTGCGCCTTGGAACCCGCACCCTGGCAATCGCCTTCCCGGAGAAGGCGGGACCGATCTACCGGTTCGAGTCGAAGATGGTCGTGACTCCAGAGGCACTCACGCTGGTGATATGGACCGTGTTCGCGGGATGGGCGCCGTGGGGGCTGATCGCCTATCGAGAGTGGGCATGGGAGCGCGCCAAGCGGGCGCGACGACCGACGGATCCCATTCCATCCCTTCCCATGCTGTTGAGCCACTTCCAGGTCACGGAGAAGCTCGGAGAGGGAGGTCGTGGCGTCGTCTATTACGCGACGGACACATGGAGCGGAAGGACTGTCGCGCTGAAATTCATTCGCCCCGATCTGGAGCGAAGCGACCGGCTTCTCCAACGATTCGTCCGCGAGGCCCAAATCCTGGCACGTCTTTCTCATCCGAATATCCCCACCGTCTACGAATTCTCCTCGGCAGGCGGCCATGATTACATCGCGATGGAATACATCGGTGGCAGGACGCTCGACGATCGGCTTCGGGACGGAGCCCTTCCGATCCCAGAGGCGGTCCGCAGGGCGAGGGACTTGGCCTCGGCGCTGGCTGCGGCCAATGAGCAGGGCGTCCTTCACCGCGACATGAAGCCGGGCAACGTGATGATCACCTCGAAGGGAGAGACCAAGCTGATGGACTTCGGGCTCGGTCGGCTGACACTTCGGGGCGGTTCCGGAACCGGCGGCGCGCCGAGTCTCACGACGGGGGTCTTCCGGGAAGGCACAGCCATGTATGCCTCGCCGGAATTGGTCCGGGGTGAGGAAATCGACCACAGAACCGACATCTACGGGCTTGGAACGATCCTGTTCGAGATGACCACCGGCGTGAATCCGTATCCGGCGAAATCGCTCGAGGCGTACGCCTACGCCATCGTCCATCGCCCCCCACCAGGGCCCACACTGATCAACTCAGCGATCCCGCTTCAGCTGGAGGAGGTGATCCTTGCGTGCTTGCAGAAGGACCCCAACGATCGGTATCAGTCCGCCAAGGATGTGTTGAAGGCGCTGGAGGACGTGACTCTGTGACGGCGAACCAGACCGAAGGCGGTACCAGCGGAAATCATCCACGCGACTATCGTGCGCTTCCGACCTCGGAGGTCATGAGGCTGGCCCAAGCCGGCGATCCACTCGCCTCCAACGAGTTGGCTCGCCGAGTTCGGGAGCTACTTGTGCGCGTAATGCACGGTCGGCTTCCGAGGCGCGCTCGTGACCTTGGGGACACCAGCGATCTGATTCAGTCGGCCCTACGGCGTGCGTTCGAGAAGCTTCCGGTGTTTATCTCACGAGGAGAATGGTCGTTTTTCGCATTCGCGTACAGGATTGCGAACAACCTGATGCTCAACCAAATTCGCCGCGCGGGGCGCCGGCCGGAACATACGGGTGCACTAGAAAACCTCTCATCCCAGGAGCCAAGCCCATTGGAGGATGCGGAACTGGCGGACCTGCTAGCGAGATACCAAGCGGGCCTGACCGCGCTGAGCCCGCGAGATCGGAGGGCGATCATTCTGCTACTTGAGCGCGGATTGGAGTATCACGAGATCGCGAAGAAGTTGGGGTTTCCGTCGCCCGATGCCGCGCGCATGTTCGTGAAGCGCGCCCTCCGCAAGCTGGCGGATATGATGGGAGAGGAACGCGATGACTTCTGAAGTGCCCGATATCCTCGACGAGATCGCCTGCCTGATCGCCGATGGGCTCCCCGTGGATTGGGCGGGGCTCTTGACCAGATTCCCGGATCGCGCCGCCCAGCTCCGAGACCTGATGCGCGTCGAGGTTCTTCGCCGTGGATTCGAGGAGGCCGCGGAGGTCGATTCCGGCGAGCCGCCTCAGTCCAGCTAATCCTTCCCGCCGCCGCTCGCCCAACCCGGGCGGGCGTGTTCGTCCTCACTCCTCTTGGTGTTATCCCAGTCAGAAGGCGGTCCTTTCGGGCGCTGCGCGAGCAGGCACCACGCCCATCTGCCCGCCCCGACCGGTAACGATCTCCCACTCACCAAGAGGAGGCGTCAGTCATGATTGATGGGGTTTTGACTCGAATGAGGAGGCCGCTTGTCTCGGGTCTACTCGGTGTGCTCGCGCTAGCAGTCGCGGCGACCTCGGCCCACTCCCAAGGGATCCTCGACTTCACTCTCCGAACGGTCATTCCGGCACCCAACCCGAGCTGTGTCCGACTGGTCGACTTCAACGGCGATGGAAAGCTCGACCTGATGATCAACGACTCGGGCAGCCCGTCGGGGACCGTGAGCATTCTCCTCGGCAATGGTGACGGGACGTTCCAAAGCCGCCAGAGTGCGGCCGTCGGGGTCTCGGCCAATCAGGCCGTGGCCGGCGACCTCAACGAGGACGGGTTCCCGGATGTCGTGGCGGCGAACTCGGGAAATGGAGGTGGAAACAGTGTGACCGTCCTTATTGGCGCGGGTGACGGCACCCTCTTCGGTCGGACCGACTATCTCGTAGGCACGGGAGCGAACGGGATCGCTCTCGCGGACATGAACCGCGACGGGCATCTCGACATCGTGACGGCGAACCCCAACAGCGGAAGCGTCACACTCCTGTTCGGCGCCGGTGATGGCACGTTCGCGGGGCGGACCGACTACAGCGTCGGAAGCTACCCCTACTTCGTGGCCGTGGCGGACTTTAACCATGATGGCTGGCCCGACGTTTCGACCGCCGAGTTTCAGGATTCAAGGACAACGGTCCGTCTCGGCGGCCCGGGTGGCGTGCTGGGTCCGGCATCGAGCTTCGCGACGGCGTCGAGCCCGCGGTCCGTTGCCGTCGGGGACTTCAATCGCGATGGGAATTCGGATCTGATTCTCGGAACCGACACCGGGGTCAATGTTGCATCCCTCCTGTTGGGGAACGGCGATGGAACTTTTCAGCCCCACGTCGACTTCGCCACCGGAGGGAGTCCCTACCAGATCGCGGTCGCCGACCTCGATGGAGACGGGAATCTCGACGCGACCGTGGTGGCGCGCTTTGGGTCGCTCTCGTTCCTCCTGGGGAACGGCGACGGCACCTTCCAGCCGAAAGTCGATTTCCCGACCGGACTGAGCCCGGCGTGGGTGGCCGTCGAGGATCTGAACCACGACACGCTTCCGGACCTGGCGGTCGCGAACGGGTCGAATGACCTGAGCGTGTCGATCTTCCTGAATGCCGCCCCGGCCTTCGGATCCCTTGGCGGTCACGTTATCGCCGACTGCCCGGCGGGCAGCGGAAGCGTCTATGGCGTGACCGTCGACGTCTACCAGACGGGATCCGGGCAGCTCGTGGCCTCGACCGCCACGGACGCGTCCGGATCGTACGTTTTCAACGACCTACCCTTCGGGAGCTACACGGCGTCCGCCGTCGTGCCGCTCGGATACAGCACAGGGACCGGCGAGGTCATCGTGACCGTTGGGCGTCAGCCCAGCACCGCCGACTTCACGATTCATTGCCTCAATATCGCCGCGTCGCCGCGTTCGATCGGATACTGGAAGCATCAATTAGGCGTCGCCACCGGGGGCCGCGGAAGCGCTGAAATCGACGCGACCTCCCTTTGCGGCTACCTCGATCTCATCTCAGTGCATTTCAATGACAATCAATTGAACCCGATTCCGCTCTACATCGCGCCGATGTCCGGTCTGTGCGCGGACAAGCTCGTGGCCGCCTCGGCGCTCCTCAATCTCTCCGGGTCGCAAACCATGCTCGCTCGGGCACGGCAGCAATTGATGGCATTGCTCCTGAATGTGGCCAGCGGAAGGTTGTCGACAACGCGTACGGTCAGCAGCGATGGGGCGACCGTATCGCAGGCGATCACCTACTGCTCAGGCCAAATTGCCGACGCACACGGGAACTATGAGTCCGCGAAGACGGTGGCCGATCTGATCAACAATGCCCAGATGGTCCCCGCGGGGGTGATCCCCAGCACGACGCCCGAGATCGCCTATCGGGGGCGCATGTCGTTCCGCGCGGACGGCAATCCCAAGGGGGGCGCTCGCATCTTCTACGTCTCGGTTCCCACCGCCGCGCGAGTATCGCTCGCGGTTTACGACGTCCATGGGCGCCGCGTCGGGTTGGTCCACGAAGGGCTCTTGGCCGCAGGGATCCACCAGCTGCGGTGGAACGGCGCCGCGCGTGGGGGTGCTGTTCCCAGCGGGGTCTACTTCGCTAAGCTAGCAGCTTGGGGAAGGACGGAGACGATCAAGCTGCTTCAACTGTCTGAGTAGGTTGGAGACCTGGCGAGCTGATCGGGAAGGCTGATACTGAGTGCTGGGCGCCGGAGCGACGAGCCGGCGCCCAGTCAATACTTGCCGTACTCCAACCTCCATGGCAAGGATGGGCAGCCACCTCGGCCGCTTTTCGGTACCGGCACCACCCGACGGCGGGCTACGTCACCGACATCGTCACGGTGATCGATCCGCAGGCCAGCATGGCGATGCAGATTGTTGACCCGCCGGGGCGGCTCCCGATGGATTGCGGGATCCAGGCCGGAACGCCGCGGGCAGCGCGGTCCGTTCCGGACACCACGGCATCCGTCTGTACCACTGGCTGTCGTAGGCCCGAGCGAGTAGGCTCGGCCGCACTCCCCGTATGCCATCAGGTGAGCGGTGTCCCCGTGCTTCAGGAGGGCTCGTGAGCGACCTTTCCCGGCGACCGCAGATCGATATCGTTCTCGCAGTTGTCGCGCTCCTGCTGCTCCAAACCCCTCCACATGCATGGGCCGGGGAGCAGCCGTGGTTGCCGGTGTCGCCCACGTCGCTCGCCGCAGGCAAACCGGTGGTCGACGCCCGCGCCGACGCCGAAGTCCTGTTCCATCGTGTCCGCGTCGTCGAGCAGTACGCGCAGGGTTACTTCGGATCCAACATCGCCCACTACGTGAGGACCCAGGTGTTCACCGATCGCGGCCGCGATCAGGAGAGCCGAGTCGAGATTCCGATTCGAAAGGGCACGGAGATCGGCGGCATCCGAGCTCGCAGCGTCCGCAAGGACGGGGGGGTGACGGAGCTTCAGTCGAGCCAAGTCATCGAGAAGGAAATCGTGAAGGCCTCGGGGCGTGCGCTGCGCGTCATGACATTCGTCATTCCGGGTGCGGAGACCGGTGGAGTTCTTGAATATCAGTGGGCGGAGCAGCGCGGGGGCCGCTCTGGTAGCGGCTACCGAATTCCGGTGCAGGCCAAGGTTCCGAGCCGCGAGTTCGAAATCACGATCGTTCCCCCGTCGATCAGAGGTCTCTCGATCAAGCCGCAGATCGACGCGTTCAACATGGAGCCTTTCCTTCTCCGAAATGCCGACGGCACATACACCCTGAGGGCGTCTAGCCTGCCTGCCTTGGACGAGGAAGTGTACGCGCCGCCGGATGCGAGCGTGGGAATCGAGGCCTACCTCTCCTACCAGGTGCGTGTGGAGGGTGAGCCGGAGGATCTCGAGCAGCGTTCGCCGCGCAGGTTCTATACTGCAATGGGTGCCGCGCTCTACAAGGACCTGAAGCATCCGAAGGCGAATGGAGCGGTGCGGAAGGCCGCGGCTGAAATCATCAAAGGAAAGCAGAGCCAGGACGAGGCGCTTCTGGCTCTGGAGCGCTACTGTCGGACGCAGGTGCGCCTGGGAACGCCCTCTTCGCCCGGGCTCACAGCGAAGGAAATCGCCTGGCTCTCGGCGCCCCATTCACCTTCCGACGTCCTCGAGCGGGGAATGGGAAGCGGCGGCGATATCGACATGCTCTTCCTGGCGTTTGCCGAGGCGCTAGGTTACGAGACCAGCATCGGGCTACGGTGTGACCTCAGAGAGCTCGAATTCGACCCCGACGACAGGCGAATCACCTTTCTGGACGATGCCTGTGTCGCCGTGAAGCTGCTCGGCACCTGGCGCCTTTACGCGCCTTCGGAGAGAGATCTCCCCGCCGGCGTCCACCCCTGGTGGTTCGAAGGGCAGACCGCGCTCATCCCGGTCAAGAACGGTGCGGCGTTCGCCGACCATGCCCCCGCGAGGGCAGAGCAGAGCGTGGTCCTGCGCCGAGGTCGGCTGCGGCTGACGGCCGACGGCACGCTGGAAGGAGACGTCGCGACGACGTACACCGGGCACCTTGCCCACCCCGTGCGGAAGCGCTACAAGAACCTCACTACTACCGAGCAGACGATTGAAGCTGGACGGGAGCAAACATCGCTCCACCATGGGGCCGCGGTGTCGGACGTGGTCGTGGAGGTGGGACAGGGGGGCAGCGGGCCGACGCTGGCAAGCGCCTACCATATCCGCGTCCCAGGCTATGCGAAGGTAACCGGAGACCGCCTTCTCCTCAGGCCGTCCTACTTCGCCGCGGGCCGCGACCCTCTCTTTCGGAGCCAGGATCGCCGATACCCCGTTTGGTTTCCCTATCGCTGGTCCGAGTTCGACTCGGTCACGATCGCCCTGCCGGAAGGGATGTTCGTGGAAGGGGGAAATATCGCTCCGCCTGCGCTTCCGTCTCGCACCTACGGGCAGCAAAGCGTCACACTTACCCAAAGCGCCGACCGCCGGGTCGTCGAGTTGACGCGCTCATTCACCTTCGGGAACGAAGAGGGGCTTCGATTCGCGGCGGACGGCTATGCGGACCTTAAGCGCTCCTTCGACGCGTTCCAGCGACAGGATGACTTCACGATCTCACTCCTTCGCGAGGGCACCGAGGCCGCTAGATGAGCTCCTCGAAGTCCTGGGCATGGATCGTTCTGGCCGTGGTTCTTGCATGTCCGGCAACTGCATTTGCCGCGATGCTGCCTCCTTGGGTATCCCAGATCCAAGCTACGAGTTCGGATCAACGGACCGGGCCCGCGGACGTTGGCGCCCACGCGGAGATCCTTCTCGATGAAACCGATCTGAGGGTCGAAGCGTCGGGCCACGTGGAGCGAACGAGGCGTCTCGCGATACGGATCCTTAGGGAGACCGGGCGCCACGATGCCATCGCATCGGTCGAGTACATGTCCGGGGAGACTCGCATCCGAGGCCTGAAGGCATGGATCCTGGATCCCGACGGTTCGGCGACACCATTTGGCGAGAGCGAGTTCCTTGACCTGGCGGCCGATCGAGACGCCTATAGCGGTATACGAAGGCGAGTTCTCGACGGTTCTTCGCACGTTCGCCCCGGATCGATATTTTGCTTCGAGAGCAAGGTACAGGACCGTGAGGCATTCGCTCATTTCACGATCGCATTCCAGAACGAATTTCCCACTCGCGAGTCCCGCTTCCGGCTATGGCCGCCCAAAAACTGGGAGAGCCGCGAAGGATTCAATAACGGCGCTCCGACGGCGCTCGTTCGGGGGGACGGTTCTTACGAGTGGATTATCCGTGGCCTTCCCGGCATCGGAACGGAGCCGTTCGCGCCGTCGCCGGCGGCGGCCGGGGTGAGGATAGGGATCGCCGTGCAGCCACGCCGCAGGGGGACGAATAGCGAATTCCCCACATTTGGCGCTTGGGCCGATGCCGCACGCTGGCTGAAGCGCCTCACGGATCCCTCGAGCGCTGCCACCCAGGAGGTGGCCGCGAAGGCCCGCTCGATCGCCGAGGGGGCGAAGGGGGAGCGAGAACGAATTCAGGCCGTCGGCAAGTTCATACAGCGTCTACAGTACGTCCCGATCCAATGGAAGCTTGGCCGGGGCGAGGGGATGAGGCCTCGCCCCGCGGCAGAGGTCCTTCGCACCGGGTACGGAGACTGCAAGGACAAAGCGGGCCTGATGAAGGCCATGCTCGAAGCATTGGGGCAACGAGCCTACCTGGTCGCGATCTCCGCTGACGATCCACTCTCGGTGCGCGCCGAATGGCCCGATCCCGGGCAATTCAATCACTGCATCGTGGCGGTCGCGTCGTCATCGGACTCCGGCGGCGCGACCGTCTCGGTGCCTGGGCTTGGGCCGCTTCTTCTGTTCGATCCAACGGACCCGTATTGCCCTGTCGGCGTCCTGCCCGGTGATGAGCGAGGGGCGAGGGCGCTTCTCGTTGCCGACGTGGAGCAGCCGCTCTTGCAGACACCCCGCGATTCCTCCGTCTACCATCGGGTCGAGCGGAGCGCATCGATGGAACTCGCTTTGGACGGGGCCATGCATGGCGAGATCCGCGAGACGAGCTGGGCATCCGCCGCGGCGAGGGAGCGGGCCCTCCACCGGAACGCCACGCCGACTCGTTACCGCGAGGTAATCGAGGGATGGCTGGGCTCTGATTCGCCAGAACTCTCCGTCGAAGGCGTGGCGCCTATCGACACCTTCTCGGATGGACGGTTCGAGTTGACGGCGCGCTTCAGGACCACCGCGTCAGGACAAGTCGGATCCGGGAGACTAGTTGCATTCTCTCCCGTATTTCCCCGGAACTCTGGTCAAGTCGGACTGCCGGACCGCCGGCGCGAACTTCCGATCGTTCTGAAACGTAGATTGGCCCACGACCGGATCGAACGGATCCTTCCGAAGGGCTACGTCTGTAAGGCGGTTCCCAAGCCCGTGCGCCTCGAGGAGCCGTTTGGGATATACCGATTGGAGATTAAGGCGACCGATGGGAGACTGTCCGTCGAGCGCCTATTCGAAATCACGGAGGGACTGCTTCCACCGGCCGCGTATCCTGCAGTGCGGAAGTTTTTTACCGCGGTCCAGAGCGCCAACGGGATTTCCGTGGTGTTGGAGCCTGGGTCGTGATTCCAGGGACGGTACCCCCGAATCATGGTGCAGCAGGAGTGTCCCTGCTTCGCAAGCCTGCGGCAGATAGCGGTTTGTGGGACTCGCTCAGTGGGGAGTTAGTGCCGTCGGCTAGGGAGGTGTTTAAGAGAATACGGGAGGTGCAGGCGGGCTCCCATCGTTTAGGGGACAGGCCGTAGGGCGCTTTCGCGTTCAGGCCCTAACTGCGAAGTCTTCCCGCAGCGCTCTCATGCCCTCTCGACCCGGAAAGCGAAGCAGCCGGGGCGAGCGTTGTGGACATGCAGCCACTCCACGTCGTCCCTACCCAGGAATTCGTGGAAGAGGCGCTCCAACTCGGCACCCGCGACGACGTCCGCGACAACCATGAAGCCGGCCGCGTCGTACGCGCGCACCGACGAGAGCCGGCGCAACTGCATCGCGGGGATTTCGTTCAACGCGTCGAACGGCCGCGTTGCCGCTCGACGCACGTAGATCGGGCCGGAACTCCGATAGGGCGACGGGCCGGCGTGATGTCGGTAGGGGAGAAGCAAGACTACCTCGCCGGGCGCCGCGTCTTCGAGTGTCACGCGGCAGGGGAACGCGTTCGGCTCATCGGCGATTCGCCGGACTGCGCCGCGAGCGGCCAGCTCCTCGTCGGTCAGAGCGAAAAGCGGCGTGAAGAGATCGGGCGAGAGCCCGAGGACACGATAACTCATGGGAGCCTCCTCCGTCGTTGGGGACGCTCCAATCATGAGTCCCTCGAGCCGGTCGCCACTATCCGATCCTTGCGGTCAAACGAGTGGTTTCAGGACCGGAGCCCCGAAGGCGTTGCGCACACGCGCCTCCTCAGGAACCGCGATCAGCTGCGGGTCGCCGTCACAACCCCAATGTCCTCGTGATTCTGGCGGTCTTCTCCAAGAAAACGCCAGCGACGCCACAGAGCGTTATCGAGGCCTGCAAGGCGAGACTTCAGGAGTACGACAATGCGTGAGCTGAAGAAGCGCCGCTTGGCGGCGCGAGGCTGGAGGATTGGCAGCGCCAAGGAGTTCCTCGGTCTCACCACCGAAGAGGAGTCCTACATCGATCTCCGCCTCAGACTCGCCGAGGAGCTCCGGAAGCGGCGGATTCGCCGCAAGTTGACGCAGGCCGCCCTGGCAAAGGCGGTTCGCTCGAGCCAGTCGCGGGTGGCGAAGATGGAGGCCGGAGATCCGACCGTTACCTTGGACCTTCTCATTCGGTCATTGCTCGTGCTGGGCGCGTCGCGAAGCGACCTGGCCAAGATCATATCGAGTCGCCGAACGGTGGCTGTCGGCTGAGGGCCATACTCAGAACTGTTGGGTCCGGCCGCCCACGGGCCGGCTATCGGCCGGAGTCGCCGACCCGCCGGCCGCCAGCAAATCCGAACTCCAAGCGCCACGCGCCCTAGGGTGAGAGCCTGTCGCACCGAGGGGCCGTGCCGACCGGCGAGGATGTCGCGGCGGATGGCGCGCTCGCCCCGGATCTTCAGCTCATCGAGCTGGGTGGCGAGTTCCCCCGCGAAGCGCCCTCGGGGCCCTCGGGGCCTTCGTGCATCGGGAGAGAGTGCTAGAATCCTAGGATCGGTGGTATCCAAGGCCGCCACGCAACAGGAGGACCGCGATGGGCGCTTTCTGGACCGAGAACATCCAATTGGACAGGGCTGGAGGACACATGCCGCGGCCAGTCAATCAATGGCGAGTGCTCGGGTCTGCGGCGGTCTGGCTCCTACTCGTTGCAGCTGGCGGGTGTGGGAAGGAGACGGTCGGACCTGACCCCGGCGGTGGCGAAATTCTCCTCCAGTACCTCTCGCCCACTTCGCCTCAGAACGTCCTCCAAAACCTCATCTCCGCCTATACCACGCGCGATTCAGTCGAAACGGCCGCTGTGTACGACGCCACTTACGAAGGAACTTCAACCGACCTCTCTGCGTCTACACCAGTCCTCACGTTTACGAGGGCCGACGAGATTCGCCACGTCGGTGTCCTGATGCTCAGCAGGAACATCGTGACCGTATTCCTCGATCTCGGATCTCCGGCCAACTGGCAACGGCTGCCAGCGAATGCGAGCGACCCTGCGGACTGGGCCGTCGTTCCCATTCCCGCGTCCACGATCCGCATCGAGGACATCGGTTCCGCGACGACGTGGGATACATCCAATCAACCAATGGAATTCACCTTCAAGCCGACAGTCACCGCCCCCGGAGACACCACCTGGAAGGTCGTTCGCTGGACCGAGTTCGCCAACTGACCCAGCCTCCGCCCCGTCATCTCCCACGCGACTTGCGAAATGAGGAGAAGCAGAGATGATGAAGCGCAAACTTGGACGCCAAGGGCTCGAGGTTTCGGCAATCGGCCTCGGTTGCATGGGGATGTCGGAGTTCTACGGGCCCACCGATGAGGCGGAATCGATCGCCACCATCCACAGCGCGATCGACAGCGGCATCACGCTCCTCGACACGGCGGACATCTATGGTCCCTTCACGAACGAGCTTCTCATCGGGCGAGCGATCAAGGGCCGCCGCGATCGAGTCGTGATCGCGACCAAGTTCGGAAACGTACGAGGGGAGGGCGGGAAGTTTCTGGGAGTGAACGGGCGGCCGGATTACGTGCGCTCGGCCTGCGATGCCTCGCTCCAGCGCCTCGGGGTGACCACCATCGATCTCTATTATCAGCACCGCGTGGACCGGGCCGTTCCCATCGAGGAGACGGTAGGCGCGATGGCCGAGCTGGTCCGGGATGGAAAGGTTCGCTATCTGGGCCTGTCGGAGGCGTCCCCCAATACGCTCCGCCGCGCCAACAAGATTCATCCGATCTCCGCGCTACAAACGGAGTACTCGCTCTGGAGCCGCGACCCGGAGGATGAAGTTTTCGAGACGTGCTGCGAGCTCGGCATCGGGTTCGTCGCCTATAGCCCGCTCGGCCGCGGATTTCTCTCGGGACGTTTCAAGAAGTTCGAGGACCTGCTCCCCGAAGATTTTCGCCGCAATCACCCACGCTTCCAAGGCGAGAACTTTCAGAAGAATCTCGATCTCGTCTCGAGAGTGGGGCGGATTGCCGGTGAGAAGGGTTGCACGCCGGCACAGCTCGCGCTCGCCTGGTTGCTCGCACAGGGCAAGGAGATCGTTCCGATTCCGGGTACGAAGCATCGCAAGTATCTCGAGGAGAACGTGGGCGCGCTGGACGTCGCGCTGACTACGGCGGACCTGGAGCGGATCGAGGAGGTTGCGCCCAGGGGGATTACGGCGGGAGACCGATACCCGCAGGCGGGGATGCTCACGATCAACGGGTAGGAGCGACTCTTTCCTAGAACCTCCCCCCGTCCACGTCGCGGATGAACCGGATCACCCCGTCGAAGTACGTCTTCTGGTCGTCGTACATGCCGAGGTGCTTCCGTTCTCGCAGTAGAGGTAGCCATTGCGCCCCTGCCAGGGTCGGTCCATCATTCCGATCCAGATAACCTAGCCACGCAAGCTCACTTCAGCTCTTCTCGACCCCCGGAGCGAAAGGAGCCCAGATGCGCCCCGTCTCATTCGCATTTCTGCTTGCGGTTGTCGCCGCCCTCCTCGCAGCCCCCTTCGCGCTCGCCCAGAACGGCACCATCTCCGGCACCGTCACCGACAACGGTGGAGTGCCGGTGCCGGACGCGATCGTTCGGGTCGAGGGCACCTCCCTCCGCGCCACCACGAACGCCGCGGGCGCTTACGAGATCGCCGGCGTTCCGGCTGGGACGCACACGCTGCTCGTGGGCCTGATCGGCTACAAACCGTCGAAAGGGGTCGTCACCGTCGAGGCGGACGGAGCGGCGAACGCGGACTTCCGGCTGGAGGGAACCCCGATTCGGCTCGCACCGACGGACGTGATGGTCGGTTCGCGCGCGCCGCACACCGCGGCCGACGAGCTGGCCGTTCCGGTCGACGTCTACACGTCGGAGGAGATGGCGAAGCAAGGCTCCACCGAGACGGGCCAAATTCTCCAGGCGCTCGCGCCGTCGGTGAACTTTCCGCGGCAGAGCGTCACCGACGCCACCGACATCGTTCGCCCCTTCACGCTCCGGGGCTTGAGCCCCGATCACACGCTCGTCTTGATCGACGGGGCAAGAAGGCACCAGACCGCCGTCGTGAACACGTTCGCCTACGGTACGAACGCCGGATCGAGCGGCGTCGACATGAACGCGCTGCCGTCGAGCGCCATCGACCGCATCGAGGTGCTGCGCGACGGCGCCTCGGCGCAGTACGGCTCCGACGCGATCGCGGGAGTGGTGAACGTGGTGACCAAGAAGGGCCGCTTCACGCCATTCGTGAACGTCACCTCGGGTCGCTACACGCCCGACGACTACGGCGACGACGGCACGACCGTGAACGTGAACGGCGGGTGGGGGCTCAAACTGGGAACCGGCTCGCTCGCCCTCTTCGGCGAGTTCCTCGATCGACAGCCGACGAATCGGGCCTGGGCCGATCCATACGACGCCAGCGGCAACGGCGTCACCGATTCGGTGAACAGCGAGGGTCAAGTCGTCCTGAAGCGGAACGCCGTGCCGCAGCCGAACCACCACTGGGGCGACGGGCTCGAGAAGGACGTGCTCACCTACGCCACGCTCGATCTTCCGCTGAACGACCGCGCGACAAGCCAGCTCTTCGCGCACGGCGGCTACAGCTTCCGCCGCGGGACGGGGAACGGCTACCGGCGCTACGCCGACAGCGATCGCAACTGGCCCGAAATCTATCCGCTCGGATATCTCCCGGAGTTCCGCCCCGACGTGAAAGACTACTCGGCGGCGGGCGGAATCCGTTCGCAGTCCAGCGGGTGGGCGCTCGATTTCAGCGGTTCGGTGGGCCACAACGACTTCGACTACAACCTGCGCAACACGATGAACGTGTCGCTGGGACCTTCCCTGGGAACGGCCACCGCGCCCGGCACCGACGGCATCCCCGGCAATTCCGACGACCCCGGCATCCCGAACCAGACTTCGTTCTTCGCCGGCCGCGTGGCCCGGACCGAGACGATCGGGAGCGTGAACGCGTCGAAAGCGGTCGAGATCGGGCTTCCCAGGACGGTGAACCTGGCGGTCGGCGCGGCGTTCCGGCGTGAGGCATACAAGATCACGCAAGGGGAGCGGGCCTCCTGGATCGACGGTGGCGACACCACGCAGTACGGCGGCAACGCACCGGGCGGTTCGCAGGTCTTCCCGGGCTTCTCTCCCTCCGACGAGACCGATGCCGACCGGACGAACTTCGGGACCTACCTGGACTTGGAAACGAATCTGACCGAGAAGAGCCTGGCGAACGTGGCGGGGCGGTTCGAGAAGTACAATGATTTCGGCAGCGTCGTCACGGGAAAGGCGGCGTTCCGCTTCCAGCCCTCCGAACAGTTGACGCTGCGCGCGGCCGGGAGCACCGGCTTCCGCGCGCCCGGGCTCGGCCAGATCCATTTCAGCAAGGTCGTCACGAACTTCATCGGAGGGGTCGCGGAGGACATCGGCGTTTTCCCGGTCGAGCATCCGGCCGCCCGCGCGCTCGGCTCGAAGGATTTGAAAGAGGAATCATCCGTGAACCTGAGCGCCGGGATGGCGTGGAGCCCCCGAGCGAACGTCACGATCACGGCCGATGTATTTCAAATCAAGTTGAAGGACCGCATCATTCTGGGCGCGACGTTCGACGACGACAGCACGCGCGCCATCCTGACGGCCGCCGGCTACTCGGACATCGCCGGGGTCCAATACTTCACGAACGGTCTCGACACCAAGACGAAGGGAGTCGATCTGACCGGAGATTGGAAGGTGGCCGCGGGCCCCGGCCGGACCGTCGGATTCACCGGTTCGGTGAACTACACGAAAAACGAGATCACGCGCGTCGATCCGCTCCCGGCCGTGCTGCAGGATTCGGAGGAGACAGGATTGCTGGATGTCGTGACACGGGTCGCGATCGAGGAGGAGCGCCCCGACTGGCGCGGGACAGTCGCGGCGGAGTACGTCGCGGGCGCGTTCCGGATGCTCGGGCGCGCGTCGTACTTCGGCAAGTTCGCCTCCGCGCAGCCCGGCTACTGTGATGCCTGCCGCGAGGAGTACGGGTCGAAGACGCTGATCGATACCGAGGCGGGATACAGATTCGCGGCGATGGAGCTGTCGGCAGGGGTGAGGAACCTCTTCGACACGTACCCGGACAAGGCGACTGACGACTACAACAACAACTTCGGTACCTTCCCTTGGGCGGCGGCCTCGCCGTTTGGGTATAACGGCAGGTATGTGTACGTAAGGTCATCGTTCGCATTGACGAGGTAGGGAGCGTGGCTGGATGTCGGGCAGGGCGTCAGGGGTGCACCGCTGCCATGCCGGACGGCACGGCCTCGGGAGGGGCCACGTAGACGACGGCGCCGTTTCAAAGTGACGCGTGAGGCACTTAGCCCTGGCTCTCCTTCGAGTAAGGGGCGCGCGTCGCAGAAGTGGAGGATGGTGGAGGCCGTGGGCCACTCGACGCCGTCGAGGAGGTCGTCGTCGCTGCCGGCGTAGGAGTAGCGGGCGGCCCAAACGGGGATGTCGCGCTCGGGGAAGCGGAGGCGAAAAGCGAGCCTCCTAGGCATCACCCTCCCTGCGCCATGAAACGGAGGAGCACGGTCGCATGAGGTTCCTCCAGTGTCGGGGCTACCTCGTAGATCGTCTTCCCCACCCAGCCGCACTCCGAAACGGGCGCACCTTCCCGCAATCCGGCCGCCACGCGCCTTGCCGCGTCCACGCCGATCTTTGCCTCGAGCGCCTGGTACGCGGCAGCCATCTGTTCGCTCGAAATGGCGGGTATCGGCGATCTCCTCACCTCCGCGAGCATCGTCTTGTAGAGCACCTGCATCCACTCCGAGACGAAGCCGGCCTCGAGTTTCACCATCGCCTGTTCGATCTCCGTCCGATCGCTCTCGGTAGGGGTGGCGCGCTGGAGAAGGGAGGCGCACGCGCGGTCGCCCACCCGGGAAAGGAGGGCTCCCATGAGCCTCGCTCGCTGCCGGAGCGTGACGTCATCGAGCCTCGGAACTCCCCGCGTCGCCAGCGATTGCAGCACGGCCGAGTCCCCGGCTAAGTTGCCGAAGGCATTGCGTATCTCGGGGTCCCGCGAGACTTGCTCCTCGAATTCGGCGAAGTGATCCTGGAGGCGCTCTCGGGGGGTTTTGAACGAGAAGTAACCGCGGAACGCCCAGTCGGTGGCCCGTGTCTGGACCACGATCGCGAACGTGGAGATCGCGATCACCGCCCAGACAATGGTCGTGGCGCGGGGGAATCGATGTCTGGCCCTGGGGGCGACAAAGTGGCAGGCAATCGCCGCCGCGCCGCCGACGATGGCGGCGAAGATCGCGGCAACGACGAGGTTCCCCATGGGGGGTGGGACGTGGGCGATCAGAAACATTTGGGGATGCTACACCCAAACCCTCTCCTAGAACTTCCCCCCGTCCACGTCGCGGATGAACCGGATCAACCCCTCGAAGTACGTCTTCTGATCGTCGTACATCGCGAGGTGGCTCCCGTTCGGGCAGTAGAGGAAACGCCCCCGCTTCACCAGCCCCGCCATCTGCTTCATCAGCTCCGGGTCCATCGTGTCGTACTTGGCGCCGATCATGAGCGTCGGGACGGTGATCTTCGGGAGGTCGGCCATCCGATCCCACTTCTCCAGCTTCCCGCTCGCGCCGAGTTCGCTCGGCCCCTGCATCGGGACGTAGACCTTGTAGTTCACGTGCTTGAAGGCGCGCTGGACCGGATCGGGCCACTCGGCCGCGGGCATGCGGAGGAGGTGCTTCTCGTAGTGGTGAGGGATCAGGAGTTCCATGTAGCGCGGGCTCTGCGTATCACCCGCTGCTTCCAACTTCTGGATCTCCGCCAGCACCGTGGGATCCATCGTGGGGAAGATCACCTTCGCGGCGTACTCGTTGTAGAGGGGGATGCTCGCCACCATGTTGGAGACGATGAGGCCCTTGAGATTCTGCTGATATTTGAGCGCGTACTCGGTGGCGAGCATGCCGCCCCACGATGAGCCGTAGAGGTAGAAGTTGTGGGGACCAAGGCCGAGCGCCTTCCGCACCGTCTCCACCTCCTCGACGAAGCGCGGCAGCTCCCAGAGATCGGGCTCATCGGGCTGGTCGCTGTAGGAGGAGCCGAGTTGGTCATAGTAGTAGTACTCGATCCCCGCGCCGGGGAAGTAACTGTCGAAGACTTCCAGGACCTCGTGGTTGAAGCCGGGTCCGCCGTGGAGGAGGAGGACCTTGACCTTTGGGTTGTTGCCGATGCGCTTGGTCCAGACGTGGAATGTGCCCTTTGGGGTTTGGATGGGGATCATCTTGACGCCGCCGGAGAGGACGTCGTCGCGGGTGGAGTAGTCGAGGTAGTTGGGCGGGATTGGGGGTGCGGGGGCGGCTTTAGATAGTGCGGCCGGAAAAGCTATGAACACCGTGATCAGTGCCACGGTGACGGGAAGGGAGACTCTCACGCTGGCCTCCTGGGGGCGACTTCAGTGGGGCTCGGGTCAGTGTTCCGAATGTCACGCGACGAGCACGGCGACATTATCCGTCACGCCACGCCTGAGTGCCAGTGTCACAAGCGATTTGCAGGCCGGTGCCGTCGTCACCGCGGGTTGACGCCCGACGCAATGCCGGTCTGCGCCCCTTGATCATATGTCGAAGTTGACATATAAATCATCGACGGTGTTATCAACGCCTGCAAGGCAAGACTTCGGGAGTACGACGATGCGTGACCTAAAGAAGCGTCGCTTGGCCGCTCGGGGCTGGAGGATTGGAGGCACCAAGGAATTCCTGGGCCTCACGGCTGAGGAGGAATCCTACATCGATCTCCGGCTGAGGCTCGCCGACGGGCTCCGGAAGCGGCGGATTCGCCGGAGGCTTACGCAGGCCGCCTTGGCGAAGGCGGTGCGCTCGAGCCAGTCGCGGGTGGCCAAGATGGAGGCGGGAGATCCAACCGTGACGCTCGATCTCCTCATTCGGTCGCTGCTCGTCCTCGGGGCGTCCCGAAGCGATCTGGCCAAGATCATCTCGGGCCGACGAACGGTCGCCATCGGGTGAGGGAGGCTGGCTCGCAAAGGGCGCTCGAGTCTTATCGCCCCCTCAGCCTTGCCTCTCCTTCGAGTACTGCCACAGCGCTTTGTCCACGGTCCGGATCGGTAGCCCGACCCGGGCCGCCAGCCCCCGAGTGAACTCCAGATACCCCAGCCAAAACTCCATCGTGTACCTCGGTGGCTTGGCGTACCCCAGCGACCAGAGCGCCCGGTAGTCGAGGATCGGGTAGGGCCGCGCGTCGCAGAAGTGGAGGATGGTGGAGGCCGTGGGCCACTCGACGCCGTCGAGGAGGCGGAGGAGGTCGATCTTCAGCGCCTCGTCGGAGGTGGCGAGCGCCGCGCGGGTGAGGGTCTCGATCGTGTGCGCGCTGTTCTTCCGGCAGCGAGGCTTGGTGCGGACGGACTTCCAGGCGCAGATCTTTAGGAACTCGGGGCGGATGAGGTGGCCGCGGACGAGGACGAGGGGGCGGATGCGGTCGAGGAGATCGTCGTCGCTGCCGGCGTCACGGAAGCGAGCTGCCCAGGTGGCGATGTCCGCCTCGGCGAGACGAAGGCGGAAAAGAGAGGCGCGTGTGTTCATGGCTTCCGAACCCTTCAGCACATCTCGCTGGCAGCCTTCGCATCACTCTCTTCCAAGAACTCCGGATGTTCGCAGCTGCCGTCGAGCGTCGCAGCCCCGAGTCGCAGCATGTCACAGCCCGATGTCATAGCTTGTCACAGCTCTTTCCAAGGCCCAACGAGTCCCTCCACGAGGAGGTAGTGCCGTGTCGGATCCGTTGGCCCCGTCCCGCGTTCCAGTAGCAAGCCCTTGTCCACCATTGACTTGAGATCCCGCTGCAGTGTCCGCCGATTCACTCCCGGGCAGAGCGCCTCGAACTCCTGGATCGTGAGCCGCCCCTCGTCGAGCACGCGGCCCAGGGCAAATGCCTGCCGGACCGAAAGGCCGTGCTGGCGGGCGAGGACGTCCCGGCGGATGGCGCGCTCGCCCCGCGCCTTCACCTCATCGAGTTGGGTGGCAAGTCCCTCGGTGAAGAACTCGAGCCAGACCGTCAGGTCCATCTCTCGTTCGCGCACGCTCTGGATGGCCCGGTAGAAAGTGGGGCGGTCGCGGTCATAGAACTCGCTGATCGCGAAGAGTCTCTTGAAGTCGTAGCCCGCCCGGTAGAGGCATAGCGTGGACAAGAGGCGCGAGGTCCGGCCATTGCCGTCGAGGAAGGGATGGATGTGGACGAGCTGGAATTGCGCCGCGCCGCTCGCGAGCACGGGGTGGACGTCTCTCGGCGCGTTCAGCCAATCGACCAGCTCGCGCATGAGGACCGGGACGTCGTGTGCCGGCGGTGGCGTGTAGATCACGGCCCCGGTGGCCGAGTTCACGACATAGTTCTGCACGCGGCGATACTCACCCGGTGCAGCGGCGCCACCTCGCACGCCTTCGACGAGGCGCTTGTGGATCTCGCGAACGAGCCCCTCGGTGATCGGGCCGCCCTCTCCGAGGTAGGTGGAGACGAACTCGAACGCGTCGCGATAGTTCAGAAGTTCCCGCACGTCGTCGGGATCGGCGTCGGGCACTGCCTCCCCGGCGAGTAGGCGCTCGGACTGCGCGAGCGTGAGCCGGGTGCCCTCGATGTGCGTGGTGTGGTGTGCCTCCAGGACTAGCGCGCGCGCGCCCATCTCCCGGATCCAGTCCTCCGAGAGCTTCGCGGCCTCGAGGAAGCCGCGCGCCCGCTCAATCTGCGTGAGCGCCGCGGTGATGGGGTTCGAGATCGTGAAGCGTGGATCGAAGCTCATGGGGGCAGGATACCCCGCCAGGCACCGCCTGCGCATCCCATTCAGATTGTTTCGATGGCGTAGGGGCGCGCGTCGCGGAAGTGCCCCGGGACAAGGATTCGAATTCGATCACCTCTCCTGAAATGCCCGCCGCCACCGCTCCCTGGGATCGTCGAATTTCACCTTCTTCGCATCGAACTTATCTGGGTCGAACAAGCCGCCCACCCAGTCGAGCATCTCGCGGTACTCCCGATGGTACGGGTTCGCAATGATCTTCAAGAAGCGCTCGTACCCGGGCGGTCCGCCGCAATCCTCCGGCGGACACGCGCCCGCGCCGGCGACACAGACAGGGAGCTTCCGTCCCAACTTCGGAATTACATGTCCCTCGTACATGACCGCATGCACCCAGTCGTCGCCGAAGTCGTAGTGATAACGCGCCACGTTCCCGCCGGCGGCGAAGGCGTTCTCAATCGGCACCTCCCATCCCGGCAGGGGCTGACGGGCTTCCGGCAATTCACGGTTCGGCAGCCCGATCCGCAGCGACGGCTCGCCGGGCGGGCCGACGATCTCGAACTCATGCAGATGACAGTCCTTCCATCCCATCGCGTCTTGAATCGCCACGTGGAGATCCCAAAACGTATAGGTCGAAGGGACGAGGATGCGCCGCCACACGAGCGGCTGCGTGCCGGCGAGGACGACCAAGTACTGATGGGCCATTCGCGGCGGCTCGAGGCTGCCGATCTCGACCAACCGGGGCTTCGGGGTCATGAGCGTTCGCCGGCGGCACGCCTCGGCGTGAGGAGCCACTCGTAGACGGGTTGCACCTCCGCGCCCGGGGCGCGCACGTTCGCAAGCGCGTCGAAGTCGAGCACGAGCAATCGCCGCGTCGCGCGCGGATGCTCCTTCGCAGCGGCCTCCAGCGCGCGCAACTCCCGATCCAGCGTCTCCGGCGCGGACATGTCCGCACAGACCTGGATCAGGTCCTCGCCGGCCCCCGGATAGCGGGCCAGGAAGTCGACCTCTAGGCCGTCGCCCGTCTTGACGTAGCCGACATCGGCGCCGCGCCGCTCCAGTTCGTTGAGCACGACGGTCTCCAATGCGTGTCCCGTGTTGGCGCGGCCGCTCGCGTCGAAGGCTTCGATCAGCCCGGGGTCCGCGGGGTAGAGCTTTCGCGGATTCGAGTTGCGTCTGCGTTCCGAGTCGGTCGCGAGCGGCACGGAGGCGATCAAGAAGGCATCGAGCAGATAGCCCAGCATGGCGTGCACGGCATCCTTCGCGACACCGTGGCCCTGCGACTTCATGTCGCGGTGCAACCGGTGCGCGCTGAAGCTTCCGGCCGGATTCCGCAGGCATTGCCGGACGAGCCAGCGCAAGGCCGCCACCTGGGATACCGCGTAGCGCTCCACTACATCGCGAAAGAGAACCGTGTCGACGTAGCTCTGCAGCAGCTCGATCCGGAGCGGCGCGGGCAGGCGCTGCGCCTCGGGGAAGCCGCCCTCGACCAGGAATTCCCGGAAGCGACTCTCGATCAGCGATCGTTCTTCCGGCCGCCACCGCCATGGATCGCTCGTCGGCTCCTCGTTTCGATGGCGAAGGAACTCGCGAAAGCCGAACGGGCGGATGACCGTCGCCATCCCGCGGCCGCGGAGTGAAGTGTGCACCTCGCGTGAGAGCATCCGGGCGGAGGATCCCGAGACGACGATGGAGACTTTCTCCGAATCGAGCACGCGGCGGACGAAGCGCTCCCACCCAGGTACGAGCTGGATCTCGTCGAGGAACCAATGGACCGTCTCGTGCCCACGCAGCGCCGGGTAGCGGCGGTAATACTCCTCGAGAAGGAAGCCGAGTTGATCCGCGGCAAGCTCCGCCAGCCGCTCGTCGTCGAAGCTGAGATAGATCGCGCGCTCAGGCGGCAAACCCTCACGAAGTCCGCTCTGAAGCTGGCGAAGGAACGTAGTCTTTCCCGCTCGCCGCATGCCGATCACCGCATGCGCCTTGCCGGGCACGGCAGGAAGGCGAGCGTCGCGTCGGGTTTCCTTGAAGAGCGGCATTGGCGCCAACGCGGCATTGAGCTTCTCGGCTAAGACAGGGTGGAGTGGCATGGAAAGAGTATCGGGTCAAAGTGTCCTTTTGTGAAGGACACATATTGAGGATTGTATCCTTTTGGGAAGGACACTTTAAATACTGCCATAACGTATTCTTACGCAACAGGTTGTGTGAAAGAACTTACTGGCCAGACTTCAGGAAGAACCCGATGGCAGCGCCGAACCCTTTCCTACAGCTTCCCCCCATCCACGTCCTTGATGAACCGAATCAGCCCCTCGAAGTAAGTCCTCTGATCGTCGTACATCGCGAGGTGGCTCCCATTCGGGCAGTAGAGGAAACGCCCCCGCTTCACCAGCCCCGCCATCTGCTTCATCA
>ERZ1292633.656-Hain-H41-02um-R1-656-length-39361-cov-18_pt1 | contig 39361 bp, 31 predicted proteins | sample MGYA00564406_ERZ1292633 | MGnify/ENA primary metagenome ERZ1292633 (study PRJEB36523, sample SAMEA6512639) | groundwater metagenome | collected 2019-01-08 | study: AquaDiva: Metagenomics assemblies of 32 groundwater samples
CAAATTCAAGCTGAAGGAAGAAGCGGCTTCACGCACGATGATCATCATGGGTCTCGTAGGGTTGGCGCAAGGTGAGAACCCGCGCCTCTTACAGGAAAAACTCGAAGGCTATCTGCCGGAATCGCAGCGAACGAAAGAGGAGAAGAAGGGGTAAGGGGGTACGGGGTAGAGGGATACAGGGGTAAAGAGGGGTAAGGGGATAAGGTATGGGGTAGAGGGCGGGGGTAAGGGGGTAGTCGGGATAAAGGGATAGCGGGGTATGGATAGGGGATAACGGATCGGAGACTTTTATCCCTCTTTACCCCCTTACCCCTCTACCCCGGTTACCCCCAAACCATGCCCCCTTACCCCCTCTACCCCGGTTACCCCCAATGAAAGATGTCCAAGAAGAAACACGAGGAGCATGAAAACCACGAACGCTGGCTCGTGTCCTATGCGGATTTCATCACGCTGCTCTTTGCCTTTTTTGTCGTGATGTATTCGATCTCGTCCGTGAATGAAGGCAAGTTTCGGACGGTGAGCGACTCGATTAAAGCCGCGCTCAATCCTGTCGTCAGCCCCTCGAGCAGCCTGACGCCCTTCACGATCGGGCAGAATAAAGCCGTGGCGCTGAAGCCGACCATTGAAGAGGCAAAGGAACCGGCGATACGGCGTCTCCGTCAGATCATGCGTTCCCTCAAGGAGCAAACACATTTAGAGGTCGTTCAGCTGAAGGAACTCACGAATGGAGATATCGTCTTGATTCTTCCGGACACGGTGTTGTTCCGCAGCGGGGAGTCCGTCCTTCTGCCAGAAGCCCGTCCATTCATCCAGGCGATCGGTGATGTGCTGATTGAGCTGGACCGTCATGTGCGTGTCGAAGGGCATACCGACAATGTACCGATCTCCACGGCGCAGTTCCCATCGAACTGGGAACTGTCTGCCATCCGCGCTGTGACGGTCGTGCGAACATTGTCCGAACAGTATGGCGTACAGTCCGATCACCTCACCGCGGTGGGCCATGCCGATTCACGTTCCATTACGGATAATCTGACGCCCGAGAATCGGGCGAAGAACCGCCGGGTCGAGATCGTCGTCCAGGAACGTAAAACGACCCCGGAGCCGATCGAGCAGGCAGAGCCGCGCACCGCCTTGGAGATGTTCGGCGCTCCTCAAGAGGGAGTGAAGCGAGAGACAAGCCCTGTTCCCGAGTAGTTGTAACTCAGGGGTTCAGGCTGAAGGCCGAAGGCCGAAATTTGAGGACCAACGTTCTAAACATTTCAGCCTCTTCCCCTGAGCTCCTTAACCCCTGAATCCCTTCAGCCTAATTGCCTGAGCCATTTTGCCCCCTGAACCCCTTCAGCCTATCCAGCCCTCAAGAATTGCAAGGAACATCCCGATAACGAATCCATAGAGGTGAAATAGGTTGAGGTTAAGGCTGAGGTTGAGCAAGCCCCTGATCCGGACTGAACCTTAGCCTAAGCCTCAACCTTCTTCACCCGGTGGACTCTTTCAGCATCCTGCATAGGAGAACGATGGAAACCGACTCCAGGCTCTGTAAGCCATCCGGCGAGCTGACGATCTTTGAAGCGGCGGAATTCAAGGAATCGCTGCTCGCGGTGCTCGCGAACGACGGATTGGTCTGCATGGACCTTTCAGATGTTACGCGTGTGGATACGGCGGCGATTCAGTTGATGTGGGCAGCCAGAAAGCTGGGCCGTCTCCTGGTCACAGGCATCCCGCAAGAGCTGAAGACCAAGCTGACTCAACTCGGGTTTTCCGAACCGCTCAGCGAATAGCAGTACGTGAAACGTTTCAAGTTTCATGTTTCTGGTTCCAAGTTTTCAGAGACTGTTTCCGGACAACATGAAACCTGAAACTAGAAACCAGAAACTCCGAGTCCGGGCGAACGACGCGTCACGCGATGGCGAGGCGAGCGAACTCGTCAGCCTGAAAGAACATCAGCAGGCATGGGAAGCATTCGCTGCTTGTGCCATAGCCATGATCCCGGTCTTGAAGAAACAAATGGAAACTGTGACCCAACAGACAGAACGGGCAGTGATGGATTTGATGGTGCACATCAGCGCGCTGACGCCGTCGGCCCCGACTTCGAGACCCACGGATATATCGACAGACCTGTCTAAGATTCTAATGGCCATGCAATTCCAGGACATTACTCAGCAGAAGTTGGAACATGTCGCTCAGGGGTTGGATCAATGGCACAAGCATCTCCAAGTCTTGATGAAGGGGCCGCAGGACGAAGGCGCCAAGCAGGAAATCGCGATGCTGCAGCAGCTTGAAGAGAGTTACACCATGGAAGAAGAGCGCTGCCTCCATGCAGCCACCCTGTCTCCCGATTATCAAGAGCCGGTGCCGATCGAAATGGACCAGGCGGAAGCGGAGCCGGATTCCGTCACGCTATTTTGAAGCGTGAAGCGTGAAGCGCAAGACAGGCGGGGAAAGGCGTCAAGCGTCCGAATCCGGAACGCTTCACGCTTCACGGATTTGTAGTACGTGGATAAGAGTTGGAGGTAGCGATGAGTAAGACAGCACTAGTCGTGGACGATTCGCCGACCATGAGACAGATGGTGGCCCTCACCTTGACCAACGCCGGCTTCAAGGTTGTGGAAGCGAAACATGGGAAAGACGCCGTTGCGAAGGTCAGCGGCGGGCCCAAGATGGACATCGTAGTCACCGATCTGAACATGCCGGAGATGGACGGGATTACTCTGATCAAGGAACTCCGCAAAATGGCATCGTTCAAATTTACGCCGATTCTGATGCTCACCACAGAGTCGTCGCCAGACAAGAAACAAGCTGGCAAAGACGCCGGCGCCACCGGCTGGATCGTGAAGCCGTTCAACCCGGAGTTGATGCTCAAAGTAATCGCGAAGGTATTACCGGCATGAATAATGTGAGGGGTAAGGCATTAGGGGTAAGGGGTATCGGAATTGGGCTTCACGCCTTACGTTTTACGCCTCACGCCTAACGAGGCTGTATGAGCAACGATTTCGCACAATTCCAAGACGCCTTTTTTGAGGAATCCGCCGAACATCTCACTATCGTCGAAGACGGGTTGTTGCAACTCGAGCAACATCCGGAAGATCTCGATCTGCTCAATAAAATCTTCAGGTCGGCCCATTCCATCAAGGGGACGAGCGGCATGTTCGGGTTTACCGCCGTCGCGCAGTTCACCCATAAGATGGAGACCCTGCTCGACCTGCTTCGTAACGGCCAGAAAGTCGTCACGCCGCAAATTGCCGACCTCCTGCTCAAATCGACCGACTGTTTAAAGATGCTGATCGATGCAGCCAAGACCAGGTCGCCGGTAAACGATGAAACTGTCCAACGGCTCACGACCGAACTGGCCACGGCCAGCGACTCCTCTTCCCCTACGGTCTTGACCTCTCCTTCTACCTCCTTACCCCGTACCCCTCACCCCTCACCCCTCATCCCGTACCCCTTACGCTGCTTTCAGATTGCCTGGACCCCGCCAGACTGGCTCTTTCAGCGCGGGCTCGACCCGCTACAGATCTTTAAGGAGCTGGACAATATCGGGACATTATCCCAGATGACCGTCGATACGACGAAGCTGCCGGAGTTGGCAGCGATGGACCCGGAGAAGTGTTACCTCTCCTGGACCATGCAATTAGAAACCGTCAAGGATCGGCAGGTGGTTGACGCGGTGTTTGAGTTTGTGCGCGAAGATAGCCTGCTCACAATTAGTGAGCAGGCCGTTTCGGGTTCCGAGTTTCAGGTTTCGAGATCAACCCCACAACACGAAACTCGAAACCAGCAACTCGAAACATCCGACGGCGCTGAGCCCAAGCCCCTGGGCGAAATATTGGTCGAAACCGGTGTCGTCTCGCGCGAAACACTCGACCATGCGCTGGCGCAACAAAAACGAGTCGGCCAGATTCTCGTTGAGCAACATGCCGTCACGCCGCAGCAGATCGAGCAGGCGTTGCAGAAGCAGAAGCAACAGGAGTCCGCCGCCCAATCGAAGAAAGCCGATACGACCTCGATCCGCGTGGATACCGATAAGATCGACAAGCTCATCAACCTTGTGGGGGAACTGGTCATCACTCAGTCGATGTTGAGCGATCTCGGAGCCCGCTTCGAGATCAGCCAGATGCCGCTGTTGTTGGAACGGATGGCGCAACTGGAGCACAACACGCGCGAGATTCAGGAGCGGGTCATGGGCATCCGCATGTTGCCGATCGGCACCGCCTTCAGCCGCTTCCCACGGCTGGTCCGCGACCTTTCAGCCAAAGCGGGAAAGAAGATTCAACTGGTCCTCTCCGGCGAAGAGACCGAACTGGACAAGACCGTCATCGAATCTATCGGCGACCCGCTGACGCATCTCGTGCGGAACTCGGCCGATCACGGGTTGGAAGCGCCGGAAGAACGGGTCGATAACAACAAGCCGGAACTGGGCACTATCCGACTCAATGCCTTCCACTCAGGCGGCAGCATCTGTGTCACCGTCGAAGACGACGGGCGAGGGTTGAACCGCGACAAAATTTTTGCCAAGGCGGTCAAGCAGGGCTTGATCGCGGAGCACGAACAACTGTCCGACGATCAGATCTGGCCCTTGATTTTCAAGCCGGGATTCTCTACGGCAGAGAAGGTGACGGACGTCTCGGGCCGCGGAGTCGGGATGGATGTCGTCAAACGCAATATCGAGGGGCTGGGCGGCGCCGTCAGCATCAAGACATCGTTGGGCAAAGGCACGATCTTTACGCTCAAGCTCCCGCTGACCCTGGCCATCATTGAAGGGATGACGGTCCGAGTCGGCAAAGAAACATACATCGTGCCGTTGCTGTCGATCCTGGAATCCATCCAGCCGAAGGCCGGCGCGATCAAGACCGTCGTCGGCAAGGGCGAACTCCTCGACGTGCGCAACACCTACTTGCCCATGATGCGCCTATACGAGGCGTTCTCCCTGCAGCCGGAATATACCGACCCTACCAAGGCGATTCTCTTGATACTGGAGACGGAAGGGGAGCAGGTCGCCGTGATGGTGGACGAAATCCTCGGCCAGCAACAGGTCGTCATCAAGAGCATGGAGAAGAACTTCCGCAAGATCGACGGCATCGCCGGCGCCACGATATTGGGAGACGGGACAGTCGGCTTCATTCTGGATGTCCGCGGATTGATCGAAATGTCACGCCGGAATGTGCCGGTGGCGGCGTGAGGTAGGTGAAGAAGTTCTGAGTTCTAAGTTCTGAGTTAGAGGCGGATTGGAACTTCGAACCCATAACTTCGAACTTCCGTCCCGCACACCACTCAATAAGGGAGGATTCTATGGCAACAGCAGTGCCTGAGAGCGCGACGAAGGAACCCAATCAGCAAATTGGGCTCACCACGGACGGGAACCAGTTTCTGACATTTCAGCTCGGCGACGAACTCTACGGGGTGGATATTCTTCGGGTGCAGGAACTCAAGGGCTATACGGCTGTGACGAAGATTCCCAACACGCCGAGCCATATCAAAGGGGTCATGAACCTGCGTGGCACGATTGTGCCCATCGTCGAATTGCGGACCACGTTCGGCATGGCGACCATCGACTACACGATGCTCAGCGTCATCGTCGTAGTCGTCGTGCGGGATCGCATCATGGGTCTGGTGGTGGATTCCGTCTCGGATGTACTCAACATCAGCCCAAAAGACATCCAGCCCCCGCCGGAGTTCGGAACCAAAGTCGATGTGAGTTTCTTGAACGGCATCGCCAAGTGTGGCGACAAACTCGTGGCGCTGCTGAATATCGACCGGTTGTTGAGCGAGGACGAGATGCAGAAAGTCGTGACAATCGCGGCCTAAGCGCAGGGCGGATGGGACAGGGGACAGGCTGAAGGCTGAAGTGTTCGGAACGTCGGGTTTTCAGACCTTCAGCCTGCATCCCTACGAATCGGTAACCACAGGAGCAACGAATAATGATGACCTGGTTCGGCAATCTCACGACGCGGTGGAAGTTGATGCTGGGCTTTGCCCTGATTGGTACGTTCACGGGGATCCTGGGGGGGATCGCGGGGGACGGCCTGACGACGCTGCAGGAAAGCTTGCGGGTCGTGTATGAGGATTACACCGTCGCCGGCACGGATCTGGCCACGGTGGCCAACAACCTCAACCGGACCAGGACCAACGACTTTCTGGCGCTGGATGCCGCGACCAAAGAGGACTTTGACAAGGTGATCGCTCGCGATGCGGAGATTACCGAGGCGGTTAAGAAACCGCTGGCGGCCTATGCGGCGACGGTGCTGCGGGTCTCAAAATCGGGCCGCAATGAGACGAAGGATCTGCAGACGTTTCTGGAGGCCTATGCGGCCTATGTGGCGGCGTCCGATCTGTCCTTTGAGACCCTGAAGCGCGCCTGGGCCGCGCCGACGAAGCAGGAACTGGAGGCGCTGCAGGCCAAGGCCCGCGCCAATGCGATGCAGAATGCCGGACCGAAAATGGACGCGACGATTGCCGCGCTGAACGAGTTGCTCCTCACGCTCAAAGCGGTGGCTCAGGACATGAATGAGGAGGGAAAGATGGCGGCGGCGACGGGGGTGCGTATTCTGGCGATCGGCACGGGGGGGGTGATCGTGGCGGGGCTCCTCCTGGGGTGGCTGATGGCCCGGTTGCTCGCCCGGAACCTGGCCGATGTGGTTCAGGCGGTCCAGGCGATCAGCTGTGGCAATTTGAGCGCGCGCTCATCGGTGACGACGACGGACGAGATCGGGGCGCTGGCGCGGGGGGTCAACACCATGGGGGAGACGCTCCAGGCGAAAGCGGCGGCGGAAACGGCGCACACGGTGACGATGAACCAGTTTTTGGTGGAGGCCCAGCGGGTGCTGACGAAGCTGGCACAGGGCGATCTGACGGACCAGCTGACGCTGGCCTGCGAGGGCGAGCTGGAGCAGATCAAGGGGAGCATCAACGGCGCGATCACCAATCTCAAAATATCCATGACCACTGTGCGGGAAGCCGCGGAGAGCGTGGAGACGGGGGCGGAGGAAATCACCAAGGGCAACGAGGATCTCTCGGCACGGACCAGCGAGCAGGCCGCGTCGCTGGAGGAGACGTCCAGCGCGATGGAGGAGATGACCGCCACGGTGAAGCAGAACGCCGACAATGCCCGGCAGGCGAACCAGCTGGCCGTCACGGCGCGCGATGTGGCGGCCAAGGGCGGCGCAGTCACCACGAAGGCGGTCGAGGCGATGCAGGAGATCAACAAGAGCAGCACCAAGATCGCCGACATCATTACCGTGATCGACGAGATTGCCTTCCAGACGAATCTCTTAGCCTTGAATGCGGCGGTGGAAGCGGCGCGGGCGGGCGAACATGGGCGGGGCTTTGCCGTGGTGGCCGCCGAGGTGCGGAACCTGGCGCAGCGCTCGGCGTTAGCGGCGAAAGAGATCAAGGGGCTCATCAAGGAGTCGCTCCAGCGGGTGACGGACGGGAGTGAGCTGGTCAATCAGTCCGGCAAAACGCTGCAAGAGATTGTGACGTCGGTGAAGCGGGTGACGGACATCATTGCCGAGATCACGGCGGCCTCGCAGGAGCAGGCGAGCGGGATCGATCAGGTGAATACGTCGATCATGCACATGGACCAGACCACGCAGCAGAACGCGGCGCTGGTGGAAGAAACCACCGCCGCCAGCCAATCCATGCGGGCGCAGTCCCAGGCGCTGATGAAGCAGGTCAAAGCCTTCAGGATCAATGTTTCCGAGGCGCAGAAGGCGGCGATGGCGCCGGTGGCGGAGCTCAGAGAGAACACGGCGAAAGTGATTCATACGTTCTTTGGAGAGGAAGAACCGGCAGCCACGCATGACGCGCCGCGCGTTGCCGTCGGCGTCGGTCAGGAGCGCCGGCAGAAGGACGAGGAGTTTGAGGAATTCTAGGGAAGGGATACAGGCTGAAGGCTGAAGTGTTCTGATCTACGCCTCTGACCTTCAGCCTGCATCCCTTCAGCCTGGTCCCCCCTCGCCTGTCCCCGGCTCGCTGCCACCAGCCTGCGTAAGTCGGCAATATTTGCCGATTCTTCTGTGCTTCATCACCTGCCAATTCCTCATTTTGATCCAGTCCCCGTGATCAACGAACATTACCGGTTCCCAGTGAACACCACCTCTTAAGTATCCCTCGTTATCCGCCGATAGTGGATCAGTGAAGGTGTCGCCCTCGTGGCGGTTCTTTCTGCCTGCCGTCACATCATTGTCTTGAGGTTTACGCGTGGAGTTCTTGCTCAAGGAAGAGGAATATCAACGATTTTGCACGCTGATCTACGACGAGAGTGGCATCTCCCTCGGCGCCCAGAAGCATGCACTGCTGGCGTCCCGCCTGTCAAAACGCCTGCGGGATCTCGGCCTGGCGACGTTCACGGAGTACTACGAGATGTTGACAGAGGATGCAACGCGCGAGGAATTCACGCGGATGCTGGATCTGATTTCCACGAACAAGACAGACTTTTTTCGAGAACCCAAACACTTCGACTTTCTGCGCGAACGGATCATTCCTGAGCTGGAACGCGCCAAACGCATTCGTATCTGGTCATCGGCCTGTTCGACCGGGGAAGAGCCGTACACCATCGCGATGACGTTGTACGACGGTATCCAGAGTCTCGCCCAGTGGGACATCAAGATTCTGGCGTCCGATCTCTCGACCCGTGTCCTCGCCAAGGCCGCATCCGGCATGTACGACGAAGAGCGCGTGCGTTCTGTGCCGCCCGAGACGGTCAAGCAGCATTTCCTTCGTGGGCACGGAGACAGTGCCGGTCTCATCAAGGTGAAACCCCATTTGACGGACATGATTCAATTTCAACGCATGAACCTGATGGACGATCGATTCCCTATTAAGACCCCGCTCGATCTCATTTTCTGCCGGAACGTCATGATCTATTTCGATCAAGCGACTCAAGGAACGCTCGTCAACAAGTTCCATCATTATCTCAAGCCCGGCGGCTACCTGTTCATCGGACATTCCGAGAGTCTCCAGTGGGTCACGCATCCCTTCAAGGCGATTGCGCCGACGATTTATCAAAAGAAGGGGTAAAGGGATAAAGGGGTAACGGGGGTAAGGTGTGAGGGGTAAGGGATGAGGCGGAGGAGGATAAGAGTGGGGAGGATACATCTAGGATCATGAGCACCGTTGCCTTACGCCAGACGCCAGACGCCTCACTTGACACCTTCGCCCACATCCGGCGCGTGCGAGATCATCGGTTTCCCTATGAGATCGCGTCGATCCTGCCGGGGGAGTTTTTTGTCAGCCAAGAGCCGATGATTGTCTACACAGTCCTCGGCTCCTGTATTTCTGCCTGCATTCGCGACCCGATCGCCGGGGTCGGCGGGATGAACCACTTCATGCTGCCGGAGCCTAAAGGGGGTGCGCACGATTCATGGGGGGAATCGACCCGGTACGGGTCTTACGCGATGGAATCGCTGATCAATGAGATCCTCAAACGAGGCGGGCTCAAGAGCCGCCTGGAGATCAAACTTTTCGGCGCCGGCAGGATCTACGAAGGCCATATCGATGTGGGCGAGAACAATGCCAAATGGGTGATCGGGTATTTGAAGAGCGAAGGACTCGCGATCGTCAAGACCGACCTGGGCGATGTGTTTCCCCGCAAGGTCTATTACTTCACCGACTCGGGGCGCGTCCTGATGAAGAAGATTGAGCATGTGAAGAACCGGACTATCTTTGAACGGGAGAACGAATACGCGGTGAAGATCAAGCAGCGGGAGCAGCAGGTTGTAGAAGATGTGACGCTCTTTTAGTTGTTTAAGAGTTTCGAGTTTTTAGTTTCGTGTTTCAAGTTGTCGGCGAACTCGAAACTTCGAACTCGAAACTCGAAACTTCGATGCGAGGGAGCGTATGGCCAAGATTCGCGTTCTGATCGTCGATGATTCGGCGTTGATGCGGCAGGTGCTGGCTGCGCTGCTGTCGAAAGACCCCGACATCGAAGTAATCGGGTCCGCTCCGGATCCCTACATTGCCCGCGAGAAGATTAAGGCGCTGAATCCTGATGTGATTACGCTCGATGTCGAAATGCCTAAGATGGACGGGCTGACGTTCCTTGAGAAGTTGATGCGGGGGCATCCGATGCCGGTGGTGATGGTGAGTTCGCTGACTGAAGTAGGTTGCCAGACCACGTTGCGCGCGCTGGAGTTGGGCGCGGTGGACTTCATCACCAAACCGAAAATCGATCTCCGCGAAGGCATGGAGGAGGTGGCTCAGGATCTCATCGACAAGGTGAAGGCGGCGGCGATTGCGAAGGTGAGGGGTGCGGGGACTGGCTCCGCGAAGCGGTGCCTGTCCCCGTCTCTGGAAGGGGGACAGCTGCCGGAAGGGGGACAGGCACCCGCCCAGAGGCGGGAGCCAGTCCCCACAGCGATGATCAAGACGACGGATACGATCATCGCGATTGGCTCATCCACGGGAGGCACGGAGGCGGTGAAGGATGTGCTGATGACTTTGCCGCCGAATACGCCGCCGATTCTTATCACGCAGCACATGCCTGCGCATTTCACGAAGACCTGGGCGGATCGCATGAATCAGCTCTGCCGGATCTCGGTCAAGGAAGCGGAAGATGGCGACAGTGTCTTGCCGGGACATGCGCTGGTTGCGCCAGGTAGCTATCACATGACGCTCGTGCGCAGCGGCGCGCGGTATACGGTTCGTATCAACCAGGATCCCCCGGTGAATCGGCACCGACCGTCCGTCGATGTGCTATTTGCGTCGGTCGCCCAGTATGCCGGCGCCAACGCAGTCGGCGTCATCCTCACCGGTATGGGCGGCGATGGCGCCAGGGAAATGTTGACGATGAAACAGGCCGGCGCCTTTACCATCGCCCAGGACGAAGCCAGCTGTGTCGTCTTCGGCATGCCGAAGGAGGCGATCAAGATGGGTGGAGTGGACAAGATATTGCCGCTGTCGGAAATTTCGGCTGCGATCGTGGCCTGTGTGTGCAAACTCTAACTGGTTGATTTGGTTTGTTTTGTTTATTTGGTTCATCCGGATGGTTTTCTTTAACCAAACAAACCAAACAAACCAAATAAACCAAATAAACCAGATAGACCAGACAGACGAGATAGACCAAATGAACCAAACAAACCAGAGAGTCAGAGAGTCCATTTATCAACATGAAGAAGAAAGGATGATGTCATGAAAATCAGAGAACGCATGATGCCACAGGGAATGATTTTGGACGTGGAGGGAGACTTGACCTATGCCAATCGAACCATTTTTAAGGCGGCAGTCGAGAAGGCGACGCAGGCGCATTGTAAACATCTCATTCTGAACTGTGAACAGGTGAGATTCGTGGACAGCGCAGGGCTCGGACTGCTCGTGATTGCGGCGCAGAACCTCAAGCGGGTGCAGTCCCAGTTCAGTCTGCTGAAACCGCAGATCTACGTGCGGGAGATCATGAGCCTGGCGAATATCCCAAAGATGATTCCTATCTATGAGCGCGAGGAAGATGCGCTTATGGCGCGCGCGGCATAGTGGAGGTTTCCGGGATAGGGAGCATGATGAAATCGAATGCCATGCAATCTATCGGGCAGGCCGCAGTCTCGTCTGCGCAGCCGGAGGCGCCCGCCGCGACGATCCTCCTCATTGAGGATGAGCTGGTCACGCGGACGAGCATGGCCGCGCGGCTGGTGCGGTTGGGGTACCGGGTTGTTGAGGCAGAGAACGGACTGGTGGGTCTTGAGGTGGCCAGGCGCGAACGTCCGGATCTTCTCATCGTCGATTGGATGATGCCGGAGATGGACGGGCCGACATTTTGTGAAGCGGTGCGCCACGATCCCTTGCTGAAATCCAGCCAGCTGCTGCTCATGACCTCCCAGGATAAGCCGGCCCAGATTGCCGAAGGGTTGGCGCGAGGCGCCGATGACTTTCTGAGCAAATCGGCCAGCAAGCATGAAATCGTCGCGCGCGTGCAGGCCGGTCTGCGCGCCAGCCGGTTGGTGCGAGAGCTGGAAACGACCGCCGGTGAACTGGAATCGTCGATGCAGTTGTTGCAGCGAAAACAGGAAGAAACGGAGGCCGATCTCAAAGTAGCCGCTTCATTTATCCATTCGCAGCTTCCCCCGCCAGGAAATCCCGTTCAGGGAATCTCGCTGGCATGGGAGTATCAGCCGTCTTTGCTGTTGGGCGGCGATCTCTTCGGCGTGATGGCGATCGATGAGGACTATCTCGGCCTCTACATTCTGGATGCGTCGGGACATGGGGTCGCCGCCGCATTGAGGTCGGTCTCGCTGATGACATTTCTTCGAGCGGACAACGTGCTTCAATTACTTGGGTCATACGATCCTGAGAAGGTGTTAAACGAGGCCAACCGTCGCTTTCCTTTGAGCGCGGACGGGGAGTATTTCACCCTGTGGGTGGGACAGCTGCACTTGCCGACAGGCAGCCTGACCTATGCGACCGCCGGCCATTCCGGCGCCTTGCTTAGCTCGGTTCAGAGTCCTTCCCGATGGCTCACGCATTCATCGTTTCCTCTTGGTTTCGATCCGTCCGCGCAGTTTGCCGCCGACCGGATTGTCCTGAAGTCGGCTGACCGGCTGTTCTTATTGAGCGACGGGATTTATGAGGTGCCGTCTTCAAGCGGGGAACTCTGGGGCCGCGAGCGTTTCCAAGCGGTGATAGAGGTGGGGAGGCAGATGTCTCTTTCAGCGGCGATCGCGTCCAGCTTTTCGGCAGCCCGAGGCTGGCAACAGGCGCAACAGTTTTCTGACGATGCGGCGGTGGTGGGGCTTGAAATGATCGGTGCCCCAGAAGGGAGAGGCAATGGATAAGACAGCGGTGCTGGATCTTCCCGAGGCGTTGAACCTGGTGGACGGAGACCAGGACTTGTTTCTCACGTTGGCCGAGCTCTTTTTGCAAGAAAGCCCAAAGGAGGCTGCGGCGGTTCGCGCGGCGTTGGGGCGAGAGGATTGCGCCGGGTTGGTAGCTGCTGCCCATAAGCTGAAGGGGTCTGTTATCCAGATGTCCGCGCCGCGTCTCTTCGAGTGCGCGAAGCGATTGGAAGAGTTGGGCCGGCAAGGGGAGCTTGCTGAGGCCTCGTCGGTCGGTGTGGATCTCGATGCATGCCTGGCTGAGGTGCATGGTGCGCTTCGGGAATTGATTGCCAAAGGGTTTCCATCATGATCGCCACGACCGGGTCGGCCACCCAGACTCGTACGCTGCCTGTTTCCCTGGACGATGTGGCGGGCGCGGAACGGCTGGAGTACGTGCTGGTCATGGATCCCGACCCGAATCATGTCGAGAGCGTCGTGACCTGGCTCATTCACGAGACTGCCATGGGGCTGATGGAGGCGCAACAACACCATCTTCGCATCGCGTTGCAAGAACTCATTATGAATGCGGTCGAGCATGGATGCTTCGAATTTCAATATCATGGCAAGGTCGATGCCGTGGCCAAAGACCGGTATGACGAGTTGGTCGGGCAACGCCGGCAGGATCCCCGCTTCCGAAACCGCCGGGTGACCATCCGCGTCATCTACGACAAGCCACGACGGATCTTGACGTACAAGATTGCCGATGAAGGGAAGGGGTTCAATTGGAAGGCCTGGGCGAAACCGGGCGTAGAGGTTTGCCCCACAGGCGATATCAGCGGCCGAGGCATATTCCTGGTCCATTCGTTCTTTCCCGATATCATGTACAACGACAGGGGAAACGAAGTCACCTTCACGGTTTCCCTGGCGTGAGAAGAATGTTATTTGGTTTATCTGGTTAGTTTCGTTCAACCAAACAAACGAGACAAACCAAATAAACCAAACAAACCAGTGGAGGTTCAATGGACACCACCAATCCCACTCACTCTAAGCTGCGAATTCCCAACGATGCGATGTATCGGTTGCTGCGAGAAGGCTGCATTACCGAATTCAATACGAGAAAAGCGGCAGGGGAAAAGGCCGACTTGCAGGGGTGCGACCTGCGGGGTCTCGATCTACGAGGGCTCGATGCCGAAGGCTTGGACTTCAGCGACTGTTATTTTCGCCAGGCGGATCTCCGCAGTGTCGATCTTCGCAAGGCGCGTCTTGAAGGCGCCAGCATCAATGGCGCAAAAATATCCGGCGCCTACTTTCCCCCTGAACTGACCGCCAGTGAAATTGAATTGTCCCTTCAACATGGCAGCCGCATGCGGTACCGATCGGAAAAGTGAAGCGCGAGACTCGCAATGAAGTTCTGAGTTCTAAGTTTTGAGTTCTGAGTTAGTTCCGGACAACTCAGAACCCAGAACTCAAAACTCAGAACTCGGCGAAGCCGTTGACTCACAACTTCCCCGGTGCTCAGAACCTCGTTATAATGCGGGCAAGGAGCCTATTCGGCATTGATCAGAGGTAGAGGATGGATTGTATCTTATTGCGGCATGGCATTGCGGTGGAGCGGGATGAGTGGGAAGGATTGGAGGCAGATCGCCCTCTGACTGAGCGCGGAGCGAAGCGCGTGGTCCAGGTGGCGGCTGGGTTGAACCGGCTTGGCGTGAAGCCGACTCATGTCTTATCGAGTCCTTTGATTCGAGCGATCGAGACGGCGAAGATTGTGCATCGCTCGCTACGAGTCCGTTCCGCGATACAAATCGTCGATGAACTCTTGCCGGATGCGCCTCCGGATCGGTTCCTGTCGATCCTTCATAATCTTCCGCCGGATGCCTCTGTGCTCTGTATCGGTCATGAACCGCAGCTGGGCATGGCGGCAAGCGTTCTGCTGTCCGGGCGGGCGACGACATCGTTTCCTCTGAAGAAAGCCGGAGCCTGCTTAATCGAGCTGTCGCTCCAGGCGAAGCCAGACCGGGGCGTTCTTCGTTGGTGGCTCACGCCGAGGCAGTTGAGGGAGATGGGGAGAGGAAAGTTCTGAGTTCTAAGTCAACGGCTTCGCCGAGTTCTGAGTTTTGAGTTCTGGGTTCTGAGTTGTCCGGAATTAACTCAGAACTCAGAACTTATAACTCAGAACTGTTTTCAGAGGGCGGTCTGCCGGAGATGTCTTTTTGACGGAGCAGTTTGGTGAGGTAGGTTCGTTGAAGGCCGAGCTCTTCGGCTGCTCTGGTTTGGTTCCATCCATTTCTGCACAACGACTCTTCGATGATCTTCCGGCTGTAGGCGTCGATGTTCTCATGGTAGTGAAGGGGAGGAGATCCGGTTTCGGCCTCAGCCGCCGAGGAGAACGGTGAATCTCCCAGATGCAGGTCCAAGGCCTCAAGGGTGTCCTCAGGGCACAAAATAACCGCACGCATCAGCACATTTTCAAGTTCGCGTATGTTGCCGGGCCACTGATACTGTTGCAACGCCCGTGCGGCATTGTCACTCAGGGTGCAGGAGCGATGAATCCCCATTCTGACTACCCGATCGAGGAAATGCCGGGCGAGTGCAGGGACATCGTCCATCCGTTCACGCAGGGGCGGGAGCGTCACAGTGATGACGGCAAGCCGGTAGTATAAGTCCTCACGAAATGTGCCTTGTTTGATCGCGTGCCGTATGTCTTTGTTCGTGGCCGCGATGAAACGTACATGGGTGCGAACCGGCTGGGTTCCGCCCACACGATAGAAGGTCTGATCCTGGATGACCCGCAGCAGACGGGTTTGTAGAGGAAGCGGCATATCCCCGATTTCATCGAGAAACACCGTTCCCCCTTCTGCGACTTCGATCTTGCCTGGTTCCCGTTTGACCGCTCCGGTGAAGGCGCCCTTTTCATGACCGAACAGTTCGTTCTCGAGCAGGTTCTCCGGCAAAGCCGCACAATTGATTGCGACAAAGGGTTTTGAGCGGCGTGGACTCCAACGATGAATGGCGCGGGCCACGACTTCTTTTCCCGTACCGGTTTCACCGAACAGGAGGACGGTCACATCGGTCTGCGCCGCTTGCTTGGCGATCGTGAGTTGCGCGACCATCTTGACGTTGGCCCCCACGAGGTGATCGTAGCGATTGTCGATTTCCTGACGGAGGACGTCGACCTGCTGGTGTAGCGCCACAGAAGCCAGGGCTTTGTTGATCACGACAGTCAGGTGATCGGCGCTGAACGGTTTCGTCAGGAAATCGAACGCGCCAAGCTGCATGGCCTGCACAGCGCGCTCAATGGTGCCGAATGCGGTGAGGATGATGATGTGCGGTGTGGGGTAAGTTGCGCCGGTGTCCTTTCCGGTTTGCCGCTCGCTGTGCGAGGCGCCTTTCACCCGCTCCAGGACTTCCAGACCGGACAGACCAGGCAGTTCCAAGTCCAGGAGCGCGAGATCGAATTCTCCTTGTTCAAGCAGGCGCAGCGCGTCTTTGCCGTTGTCGGCTGTGACTGGCTCGTGCCCCATCCAGGCGATTCGATTCTCGAGTCCGAGAAGAATATCGCGGTCATCGTCGACGAGTAGGATTTTGGCGCGCATTGTGGACCCAGGTGCTCAGGAAGTCAGGGGTTCAGGAATTCAGGCTGAAGGTTTGTGTGATTACGCATGCCGAACTCCTGAACCCCTTCAGCCTATCTACCTGAAGTTTTCGAATTCTAGATCATCCACACGGAAAAATACACTCCTCTTAATTGCAGCAATCGAACAGCCCTGCGCGATCAAAAATTTGAAATTTGAAATGTGAAATTTTCGAAAGCGCGAACTTCAAGCTTTGAATTCCTGATCTATTCCTCATTTTTACATTTTTCATTCCGCTCAGAATTCCTCTTTCAGCTTTTCCGGAAAATTCATTCCTCATTCCTCATTCCTCATTTCACATTTCTCATTCCTCATTCGTCAGGATCTAGCCTTCAGCCTGAACCCCTTCAGCCTTCGGTCTCGCCACAGGTATTGTGAAGTAAAAGCGACTGCCGGATCCGGGCGTGCTCTCCACCCAGATAGTTCCTCGATGCATGGTCACCAGGCTCTTGGTAATGAACAGCCCAAGCTGAGCCCCCTGCGCGGCGGGGTTGGCAGATGGCACCTTGGAAAACTCCTGGAAGACTGATCCCTGGTGGCCCGGGTCGATGCCGCAGCCGGTATCGGCAACTGAGGTTTGGACAAAGCCGTCGGGGGTCATCTGGAAACCGACGGTGATGCGGCCGTCCAGTGGCGTAAACTTGATCGCGTTGCCGATGAGATTCCAGAAAATCTGTTCCAGTTTATCGCTGTCACCCTGGATTGCCGGAAGCCCTTCCGCATGCACGATCTCGATGGTAATTGTTTTCTCAGCCGCAACGGCGCGCAAACTCTCAGCGACTCGATGCGCGGTGGTTTCAATGCAGACCGGTGTGAGGCAGAGCACGGCACGGTTGCTGTCAAGGCGCGACCAGTCGAGTAATTGATTGATAATTCTGGTGAGCCGGCTCAGGTTATGTCCGATACGAGTCAGGTAGGTATGTTGTTGTTCGCTCACTGGCCCCGCAATACCGTCGCGCATATTGTCTGCAAAACTGCGAATCACGGTCATAGGAGTGCGCAATTCATGGGACGCGACAGAGAGAAATAGCGACCGCTGCCGATCGTGTTCCTGAAGCCGCTCATTGGCGATGGTCAATTCCTGCGTGCGCTCTCCAATACGCTGTTCGAGGTGCAGCATGAGTCCTTCAAGATGGGCATAGGCTCTGGCATTGTCGATGGCCGAGGCGACGTGGCCGGCGATCGTCGTCAGCATATAGAGATCTTCGTCCGTGCAGGGCTGTGTGCCCCGGTCGCCGGCGAGGTATCCCAGCGTCTGTTTCTGGCTCTGGAGCGGCACCGCGACGAAGGACGTCACTCCGGCCTGGCGAGCCAACTCCAGTATCGGTGGTTGCACGCGATCGGCCACGGCCTCAAGGTTTGAGACGAGCAAGGGTTTGCCATAAATCAGCAGGTCAGCTTGGATGCCGCCATCGTCGTGGATCGGCAGATCAAGCCGGCGAGCGGCCTCCGCAATGTCCGGCGCAACTCCGACGATGTGGGCCACATAGGCCCCGTCTCGTTCGCGATGTCGCAGCGTCACAAACATCCGTGTAAAACCCAGGTTGTCGATCAGGAGTTGCAGGACGGTGGTAAGGATCTGGTTCAGGTCCAGGGTCCGGGCGATGGCCGCACTGACTTGATGTACGGTGGTCAATTGAGCAACCTGGTGGTTGATGGTCGCCATGTTTGCTGAAATGGCGACATTCCTTTCCTGTAGTGAGGAGGTCATCAGGGTAAACGTGCCGGTCAGCTGGCCGACTTCGTCGTGGGTAGATGGTGTGAGGGGCATAGGTGAACGGCCCTCAGCCACTTGCTGAGCCACAGCGGCAAGGCTTCTCAGAGGCTTCGTGATACGGGAGGTGAGCAGGTGGGCGCCGAGCATGCCTAGGCCGATGATGCAGGCGGTGATGAAGAGAATATTTCTGATCATCGCTTCGAGCTCGTGTTTCAGGTGTGCGTCGGTCAACCCTATTTGGACGACCGCGGCCACGAGTGCCGGCTGAGTCGGTGATGAGTTGGTGCTTCCTTCATCCAGCTGAATAGAGAATGGAGGGAGCGAGGCGCTTTTTTTTGCCGTTCGCCGTACTGGCATGGCAAAGTCGTAGATGAGTTCCTCCCACACAAATGGGATTCCTGTTTTGGGGGTGAGGGAGAAACGTGTGATCAGAGGAGTCGTTTCCGGCGATTGGAAGAGCCGTTTCGCAATCTGACCGTCCGGGTACAGAGGATTCTCCACGGGTCGGCCAAGGCCTGCAGAAGACTGGCCTGTCCCCTTCGTGTGTTGGGCGAGCACGGTTCCGTCCGGGCGGGTGATGACCACATACACCACTTCCTGGACAGCCACGAGGCTGTCAATGAATTGTTGGAGCGTGTCGTGATCTTCCGCCACCAGGCCTGCATAGCGAAAGTGTTCGTTGCCTACGACGCTCGTGAGGAGAATCGTTCCCAACTGCTGGAGGCCCTTGGTCATCGCCTCTCGCCGCTCATCGATGTAGTACCCGCTCAAGGCCGAACAGGTGAGGGTGAGAATGAGGCTGAAAAACAGCATGAACTTTGCGCGTAGGCCGAGGAAATGGCTCGAGCGTAATGGGATGGGTTCTCCTGGCTGGGAAGGTGTATTCAATGGCCTGTCTGCATTAATAGGTTTCATCGATGAGACTCGTCAGCTCCTTTGAGAACGCGATGCCCAGGAACTTCGCGGTTTTGAGATTGACGGTAATCTTGAGCCGCTCGATCGGCAGGGGGTTGAGCGGGAGCAGCCCTGCTCCGTCGAGAATGCGTTTCACGAGCAGTCCGGTTTCCCTGCCGACATCGCCGTAGTTGACGGATATGCTGAGCAGCGCTCCCATGCGTGTGAACTCCGGTGAGAACCCGATCACGGGTACCTGACGTGCGAGCGCTGAATCAAGGATGAATTGTACGGACTCGTTCGTCAATACTGTTGAATCCGGTATGAGCCAGAAGGCTTCAACCTCCTCGAGCATCGCGCGCAATTGCTGGGGCACGTCCTTTTCACTCTCGACGGGAAATCCCTTCAATCGATAGTCAAAGATCGTGGCCTTCTGCTCAGCCTCCTTCACCCGGGAAGAGGTTTTGGCAGGATCGTAGAGAGTGCCGAGCCGGTGCAGGGCCGGCAGGAACATCCGCATTATTTTGATCTGTCGGTCGAGGGGAACCTCCAGGAGCGTGCCGGTCATGTTGGAGGCGGTGAGTTGATGTTTCAACGGATCCTGGACCATGAGATACACGATCGGGACATCCACAATTTCTACTTTCGCTGCCAATGCGGCTTTGAGCCCCACGGCGACGACCAGTGACGCATTCGATGCCCGCAGCTTGCGCGCGAGTTTTTTCCCAAGCTCCAGGTCTCCTTGCGCGTCGTACTCGGTATAGGTCGCTCCAATCGGACCCGTAGCCTTCAAGCCTGCAATGGCCTCGCGATAGGCCGCAATGTCGGAAGACTGCAGGATGGCAATGTCCATCGCGGCGGATTCCGGCACACAGAGGGTACAGAGGCCGAGCAACCAGGCGAGCCCCAGCAGCGTGCGGAAGAGCCGGTTCATTTGGTTCATTTGGTTCATTTGGTTCATTTGGTTCATTTGGTTCATTTGGTTCATCGAGTTGGTCTGGTTCAACCAACCAAACAAGACAAACTAAATAAACAAACCAACGTTCTTCTTACGTCGCTCGGACCGTCCCTAATATATGCAACGCTTTTCCCTTGCGATCTCGAATAATCTCACCCGCCCAGATCAACCACTGGACGCTGCCGTCCTGTCTTAGGACACGGTGCTCAAACGTCACGTCGTTACCTGGTTGAGCCATGGCTTGTTGCATTGCGTACGCCATCGACTCCCGATCCTCCCGATACACGAGCGCCAGCCAGTCGTTCTGCGTGCGGGGCCGCGCTCCGTCGGATAGGCCGAGCATGCTATCGACCTGCGAGGACCAATAGATGTGATCGGTGCGGAGGTTCCAATTCCATGTGCCTACCTCTGTCGAGGTCCGGGCTAGGCGGATGTCTTGTTCATGAGTTTGGAGAGCCTGTTCGGCGCGCTTTCGCTCGGTAATGTCGGTGGAGATGCCGCACGTCGCATAGGGCTTGCCGGTATGGTCGCACAGCGTGAACTTGATCGAAATATAGGTATGGAGGCCATCGGAATGGGGCGCGTGTTCCTCATATTCCATGACAGTGTTCCGTTCCAACACCGTCACATCGTTGGCGCGAAACGCATCGGCGATGTCCTTGGGGAAAATCTCGTGATCGGTATGACCGAGAATCTGGTCCGTGGTGAGGTGAAAGAGCTGTTCGAACCGGCGATTAGTGAGAAGATACCGGCCGTCGCTGTATTTCGCGTAGACCACGGCGGTGGTGTTGTTGAGAATATCTTGCAGAAGTTGCTCGTTCCGGCGGAGGGCATCCTCCGCTTGTTTGCGATCCGTCACGTCCCGGAGGGAGCCGGCCATGCGGGTCATCCGTCCGGTCTCGTCCCAGATCGCTTGGCCGCGGGCCTGGAACCAGCCGTACGTTCCTGCCTTGGTAAGGAGCCGGTATTCCACGTCGTAGGGATCACGGTGCTCGATATGGGCCGTCAAGGCCGCGAAGATGCGGCCGGCATCCTCGGGATGAAGCCGGGAAGCCCAGCTCTCTAAGACATCGGGGAATTCCTCATCGGTATAACCCAACATGGTCTTGACGCGAGGAGACCACCAGACCGGTGTGCGCGGAGAACTCCACGGTTCGCCGGAGAGCACCTGTCCATCCCAGAAGCCGTCATGGGAACCTTGGATCACGAGTTCCAAGCGTTCTTCGCTGGCGCGCAAGAGTTGCTGGATACGCATCTGGTCTGTAATATCTCCGGCCAAGCCGACAATGCGATAGGCGATTCCGGAGGAATCGCGGATGGGGAACGCGCGATCGGAGATCCACCGAATGGCTCCATCGGGTCGCAGGATACGATACTGCTCGTCGTAGGTTCCGACCGTCTGCTTGCGCAGGGCTGCGTCACGGACACGGGCCCGATCCTCTGGGTGGACCGCATCGAGCCACGATTGGGGCGAGGCGTAGAGGCTTTCGCAAGATCGCCCCCAGATTTCTTCATAGCCTGAACTGACATAAAGCATCTGCTGTTTCGCAAGATCGGTCATCCAAAAGACTTCGCTGATATGTTCCGCCAGCTGGCGAAACCGCTCCTGACTGTCCTGCATCGCGCGCTCGACTTTCTTACGATCAGAAATGTCGCGAATGATGCCGCTATAGAAGGACTGCTCCATACTTTTCCAGGTGGCCAAGGAGAGTTCGATGGGAAATTCCGTTCCGTCTTTTTTGAGCCCGTGCACCTCAATGACAGACCCCATTGCGAGGCTTTTGCCCGTTGATTCCATGTGAGCGAGGCCTTGCTTGTGAGCCTGGTGGTAGCGTGCAGGCATCAGCAGTGTGAGCGGTTGTCCAATCGCTTCTTCATCGGCGTAGCCGAAGAGCGTGGCGGCTGACCGATTCCACGAGACGATGAACCCGCGACCATCGGCCAGCACGATGGCATCGGTGGCCGAATCCACCAGTGAGCGGAAGCGTTCTTCGCTTTGGCTGAGGAGGTGTTCCGTCCGTTCGACTTTGACAGCGAGTTCCTTGACCCCGATGGCGCGGCGGAGCGTGTGCCGAAGTTCTTCCCGATCGTACGGCTTCGTGAGATAGGCATAGGCCCCTTGCGTCAGCGATCCCACGGTGCGATCAGAGGAAATATGGGCGGTCACGATCACGACGGGGAGAGAGGGGTCCAGGCGTTGTGATTCTTTCAAGACCTCGAGCCCATCGCCGTCAGGCAGGCCCAAGTCCAGCAAGATGGCGTTGAAACGGTGAGCTCGAATGAGTTTGAGCGCGGCGGCAACGGTACCGGCAGCAGTGACGGCGTAGCCGTCATGATGCAGCAAATCCTGCAATCCCATGACCAGATCCTGGTTATCTTCCACGATGAGAATGGAATATTGACTCGCTTCGGTGACCATGATGACCTCAGGGGTTGGGAAGTTCTGAGTTCTGAGTTTTGAGTTCTGAGTTTTTTGCTTCCCACTCGGAACTCAGCACTTCCCTTTCAGCGTTTCCGGCCAACTCATTCCTCATTCCGCATTCTCTCCCGTTTTCCAACTCAGAACATCAGGGTCAGCTTTTCCGGATAACTCAGAACTCAAAACTCAGAACTCCTATGTCAGTATCTGACCGTCACCCATCCCATCACCCGGCTGCCGATCTGGTCGCCCAACGGGTGTTCCTTGTGCGTATCGTTCAACGCATTGAAGGCGGAGAAGGCCACCTCCGCGTCACGCAGATAGCCAGCCTCGGCCTTCTGCTGCCAGAATTTGTAGGCGCCACGGAAATTGAGCAGATTGTAGCTGTCGACGCGAGTGTCGATAGATGGGACGCCGAATGGGGCTAAGGTGGTGAAGGTCGCAGCTACCGGATAGGTGGCTGCGCCGACATGGTAGAGAGCCGCTTCTCCACTCCACCCATTATCCCAGTCCCCCCGCAATCCCGCGTTGTACTTGAAGCGAGGTACTCCTCGCCTGACCGTCCCAAGGAACGACTGGCCGACCTCTTGATAGGAATAGTTTGCGAACCCGGTCAGCCAGGGAGTGGCGAGAAACTCAATGCCGGCTTCACCTCCGTAAATGTCGGCCTGCCCATGATCGTTGAGGGACGAGGCGGTTGTGAGCGACGTTTCGCGGGTGGTGATGAGATCGGAAATGTGATTGAGGAACAGATCTGCCCGCAGCCGGAGCCGATGGTTAAAAAACCATCCTTGATAGCCTGCTTCGTACGAGATGATCTGTTCAGGCGCAAGACTCCGTGCGCCCTGCACGACAATGGGGGGCGGACCCGGTGGGGGGATCGGCAGGGTGGTCACCACTCGTACATCCGCGTGGGTTTCAAAGAGAGTCGGCGGCCTGTATGCGACCGAAGTGGAGACTCGAAAGGTGTGCTCGGGTGAGGCCTGATAGATCAGGGCGATGCGAGGACTCACCGTGGGATTGATGAAGGTATTGAGGTCATAGCGGAGCCCGGCAACCAGAGTCAGGAATTGTGTTGCGCGCCACTCGTCCTGAAGATAGAGGCCCAAACGGTTTTCCCGGCTGAAGGCATCGGTCGCATTGCTTGAGAGAGAATTGTGCCGGTAGTTCACACCATAGATCAGCCGATTTGAGGCGCCGATATCGAGGGTATGTTGCGATTCAAGATTGTAGGTGTTGCTCATAAAGGATTGAGAGGAATTCCCATCCCGATCCGTGACACGGATAAGGTTTGTCAGGAGTGGATTGGCTGTAATCGTGGAGGTATCCTGGAAGCTTGACCACCAACCACGGACAAAAAAGTTCGTGCGCTCGTATGACGCATTGGCGTAGCCCAGCGACGGGCGGCCAGACGGGGACACAGTTTCTCCGATCGGACCGTCGAACCGGTTGGCATCCACAAGGCCGCCTGACAGCAGCAGCTTCGCATCGTTCGGCAAGATGTATTCGGTTTGGAGATTAATCTTGCTCGAACGGAACGCCAGCGCATCTCGGTTCCGCCACTGCTGGTTCTGGTCGCGCCCTATGGAAAAGCGATAGCCGAAATCCCCGATCTTGCCGGCATGAATCGCTGCGCTTGAGATGGTGCCGATTTCCCCGCCGCCGAACTGAACCGTTGTTCCCTTCATTTCTTCTGGGGATTTGGTGATGATATTGATGATGCCGTCGAAGGCATTGAACCCGTAGATCGAGGAGGCCGGTCCTTTTAAGACTTCGATGCGTTTGATCTCGGGCAATGTGACCGGGATAGACTTCCAGTACACTGAGCCCTGTACATCGTTATAAATCGATCGTCCATCGACCAAGACGAGCATCTTATTGGCAAATGGCTGGTTGCTTCCTCTGGCACTCACATTGAAATCAGCCCCGCTCATCTGCATGACCTCTAGCCCTGGGATCCGGCGGAGCACCGTCGGTAAATCCGTTGCTCCTGAGTGGCGAATATCTTCGTCCGTGATGACATAGACATTCGCCGGTGCCTTCGAAATGGGCTGTTCGTAGCGCGATGCGATGCTCACCGTTTCCTCTTCCTTGATCAGATCGAGTTCTGGAATGAGAGCCTGCTTGGACGGAGTGGGCAATTCTTCCGTGTAGCCGTGGATGGGCGTCTGGGCGACAAGCAGAACTGTCACCATGCCGAGCCACAAGGGCTTTGGGAGGACTCTGAGCCGCGTCATCTCTCGGTTCCGCTCCTCTGCTGGAAAGTTCTGAGTTCTGGGTTCTGAGTTATCGGCTTCGCCGAGTTCTGAGTTTTGGGATCTCACTCAGAACTTCACGATCAGCGTTTCCGGACAACTCAGAACTCAAGACTCAGAACTCAGAACTATTAAGTCCGTGCTTCACGGATAATCACTGAGTCATACAGTAGCAAGAGCTATGCTTGAGGGAGAGGGGGGAGGGGTGAAGAAGTTTTGAGTTCTGAGTGCTGAGTTTTGAGTTAGAAGCGGATCAGGGAGGCGGGACGGGCAGGAAGTTCTGAGCTTTGAGTTCTGAGTTAGTCGGAAAAGCCGATGGGGAGATTCGAAGGAATAAGGAATGTGGAATGAGTTGGCCAGAAACGCTGAAAGAGGAGTACTGAGTTCCGATCTAGAACCTAAAACTCAGAACTCAAAACTTATAACTCAGCAAGGCTGGTGACTCAGAACTCGGCGAAGCCGGTGTCTTCCTCCGTTACGCTTCTCTCGCCCGGCGAGGCTTTCTCGCTCAGCTTTCTCGACGGACGGCAAGTACACCCGCGTCGGCCTTCGCCAGCAGGGATGAGTGTTCGTGTGGTTCCTCCCAGTGAGGCAGTTCCGACGAGAGGCCTTCTGCTCGCCCTTTGTTGTTGGGAGAACGGGCATCATTCACGATGTCGTGAATGACCACCACGATGATCCCCACCACCATGGTCAGCAGCCCAATTATGAGTATCTCAAGCATTACCAGAATCATGACGGTCCCCTTTCATCAATAGACCAGTCATCGTCTACGCAGTATCCAGCAAGCCGCGTGCCTACTGTAAAATGCACTTGTTCTTGATTCAGGTTGCGGTTTTCCCAAGAAATACGCTTGAACAGGCTAGTACAGCAGCATGGCAAGCGGCCCTTGTGAATTGAAAACGATTCGGCACTGAATCTCTTTTGGCTACCGGGGAAGGGGTGGGGAAGTTCTGAGTGCTGAGTTCTGAGTTGGTCGGCGAGGAGAGGTGGGGAAGTGCTGAGTTTAGTTCCAAATGACTCAGAACTCAGAACTTATAACTCAGAACTCGCCAAGGCCGACGACTCAGAACTCGGCGAAGCCGGTGACTTAGGACTGGCCGAAGCCAGATCAATAGCGGTCGAGAATGATCATCCAGATGGCCCCTACCACTCCAATAGGCAGCCCTATCATCATGATCTGACCGAATAACTGTAACATGGTTGCGTCTCCCTTCAGAAAGGCTCCAGCGTTCTTGAAGGTTCTTGTTCACCATATATCCAGCAAGCCGCATGCCTACTGTAAAATGCGTATGCCCGCTGTCGTAGTCCGATGTTTTTCAGGGAGTTGGCCTGAGCGCAAACTCTTACAGAAGGATGGAAAGCGATCCATGTGAATCAAAAACGATTCGGCACTGAATCATATTGGATTCTAGGATGGGCACTGAAGTTCTGAGTTTTGAGTTGGAAATCAGGGAGGAGAAGTGCTGAGATCCGAGAGAAAACTCAGAACTCGGCGAAGCCGTTGCGGATGGGGCTACCGCACGGGGGTTTGAATGGAACGAAGATCCCAGTCCGCTACCCCATGGAGACCGATTTGATTCAGCAGTGCGGCCCGTTGTCTCCGTAAGATTTGGTCTGAGGGTTTCGCGTCGATCAACTCACAGAGGCAGGCCATGGCGTCGTACCAAAAACCGCGCACGGCATTCCGCAGTACACTGTGCCGGTCGCAGCTCAAATCGACTTCCATTTCTACGAGGCACGTACTGAACTCACAGCGCTCGATGATGCCGCCTGCCACAATATCCGTTCCCGGCTGTTTGGGATCGCGAATCGCGGAGATGTACCAGCGATATTGTACGTCCGGTTCAAGTGTCAGACCCAAATCTTTCAGATTAAGTGATTGGATACCTGCCTGAGCTGGTGTAGGAATCGGGCCTTCATGCAGCGGCTTCACCGATCGGATATCGTTGAGCGTAAATCGCATGGGCAAAGAAGTCGGCTTAGAGAGGAACCAGTTTATGGAAGGCGCCTGCTTCACCGTCATGCCGACATGGTCGGGAACAAGGGCCACGATTTCAGGATCCGTCCCATCTGTACCGCGCATGGTTCCGCCGACTCGCGCGCGGGGTATGACTTTATTTCGAGGGGTATAGATCGGCAACGAAGACTCTTCTAATTGGCCGGCTGGGGCCTTGACCCCTTGATCGGCAACGGGCGCTGCGCCGGCTTCTGAATAGAAGGCCGGCAGACTCAGCATGATGGCCAGCGCGCTGCGGATGACGACCGAGGTTTTCATGCAGTACCTATTCAGGTAGATAGGCTGTCTGGTCTATCTGGTCTATTCGGTCTGTCTGGTTAGTTTCGTTCAACCAAACACACAAGATAGACCGAACAGACCAGACAGACCAACCAACGTTCTTCTTACGCTGGCGCACTCTAGCACAGTGACGGGGATAGGCACCAATAGGAAGGGTGCCAGTCCCCTATAGCCAGTTGTTCAGCAAGAGAAACGCCGACCAGTAGGCCGGATGTTCATAGACTCGATCCGCCAAGAGTTTCTGCTGTGCTAGCTGCAAAGCTTGTGCCTTTGACAGCTTGGGGTTTCTCAATTGTCGATAGAATTCAGAGACCAGTTCAGCAGAGGCCTCATCGTTGATGAACCAGAGAGTGGCTAATGCGCTTCGCGCGCCCGCCTTGATGGCGACACCAGCCAGACCCAAGGCCGCACGATCGTCTCCCACTCCCGTTTGACAGGCGCTCAAGGTCAGGAGTTCGAGTGGATCATCGCGGAACCGAAAGAGACCGATCAATTGATCCAGAGTGCTCATGGTCAGCTTCTCATCGAACGTCAGGAGAAACGAATCGTTGACGCTGGTCGAGAACTTCCCATGCGTGGCGATGTGCAAGATCCCATACCGTCCATCGCGCAATGTCTGTTCTAAACGTCCTGCGCGAAAGTCCTGGTTCATCAGTTGATCCCCTGCATAGAGCGAGCGAATGGTCTCGATTTCCTCCGCCACATAGGGGAGAGAAGGAAACCCTTGCACGGCTTTCGTGAGCCCGGTCGCCAGAAAGCGCACCTTCTCGCGGTTCAACGGGCGGGGGTCCGTCAGCGTGAGGCCGGGGGTCAGTGCGACGGCATACTTGTTGATGAGAAAGGTCGAGCCGTCGTGAAGCGCCGCCATGGGGATGGTCCGGAGCGCGCTGTCCGGCACAAACACCAAGGTCGCAATCTGCTGCTTTGCGAATTCCGGTTCCAGCGGACGGACGAGCCAGTCGTACAGCTGTTGCGCATGGGGGAGGTATTCCCGCGTGGTGCGTTTCTCGACGGTGCGGCGAAACAGCCGGATTTCCTTCGTCAGCGCCTCGGCGCCGACCGGCACCGCAATCCTGATAAGACCTGAGGGCAGGCTCACCAGTAGTTCTAGCCGCGTCGAAAACAGAATCGGATAGATGACGGCTGTGTTCGCGGCCAAGGTATCGAACTTCGTGAGGCGGGCCTGCAGCGCATCGACGCATTCATCTTTGAAGTAGTCTCGCAGCTCGGCGGCCTTATAGGCTTCGATGGCGTCGCGGGCGGCCAAGAGATATTGCGCAGCAGACGGTTCTTCAGTCAGCGAGGCCCGTTGGAGGAGCAGATCTGCCAGTTCAAAAAACAATGGTCGTATCGGGTCCTCATCCGACCAGGAAGAGTCCGCAGCGGCCACGGCGATTGCCGGGCGAATCGGTTGCAACGTGCCGGCGGCTTGACGATAGGATGCGATGGCGTCGTCGAGTTTTCCTGTGGCAGCCAGCTGCCGCCCGAGCTGCCATTGCCAGCGGTACAACGACTCCGGCGCATCGATCGATTGGGCAGCAAAGATCGCGCGCCTCGTGAAGGACAACGCTTCATCCAATCGCTGCTCCGACTCATACAAATGGCCGAGATGCCCGAGGGCGAACGACAGGGTGCGAGTATCCCCCAGCTGTTCGGCCAGGCTTGCCGCCTCCTGGAGTGCCCCTGCCGCCCGGAGGATCAGCGGGGCATGGAGGTCGGGAAGGGAAGGCAGCAGGCGACGATACAGCAGACCGATATTCATGAGTGCGATGGCTTTCTCGCGAGAAGGCGGCAAGGTGGTGACCTGCTCAAGGGCCTGGTCGATCCAGATGCGGCTTTGTTCAGGCTGATTGAGCTGTATATGTGTTCGCGCCGCATTTAACCGCGCATGCAGCGCGACAAGGGGAAGTTCTGCCTGCTGAGCGAGCGGGACGGTATCGGTAAAGGCAGCGAGGGCCTCTTCAGGACGATTCTGGAGGGCATGGAGAATGCCGAGATCGTTCAAGAGAGACGCGGTAAGAGCCGGCGATGAGACGTGTGTGGTCAACTCACGGGCCTGCGTCAAATGTGTCGAGGCCGCATCCAGCTGTCGGGCCGTCAGGTAGGTATGGCCCAGTTGCGCCAAGACCGTTGCCCGCCACACAGCATCCGGCTCCTTCTGCGCAAGCGTCGAGGCGAGTTCGAGCAATTGGAGCGCCTGCCTGGTCTGGCCGAGCGATTCAGCCGCTCTGGCCGCGGCGACAAAGGCCTGGCTCTGTTGATGGGCCTGGCCCTGCAAATCGTACTGCCGCGCAGCTTCCTTCAATTTTCCCAATGCGTCTTCGTAAGAGCCACGCTGAAAGGCCTCTGTGCCTTGCGCCATCGCGTCATCGGCAGGGGAGCTTGCAGCGGAGGCCGATATCGTTATGGAGGGGATCAGGAGGGTTGCGAGGAGAAGGAGGAAGGCTAGGGGTTTAGGCTGAAGGGGTTCAGGCTGAAGGCTGAAGGTTAAACACCGAACACCGAACACCTTCAGTCTATTGACCTGATTCATTACCATCAGCCAACTCAATCCTCGAAGCTGTGTGTAGTCATGCATGCTGAACCCCTGAATACCTTCAGCCTGAACCCCTTCCCCATCCCTGAACCCCTTCAGCCTATCTACCTGCGCCGCGCCGCGCTAAAGCACCTGCACCACCAGCTGCAGATGAATGCCGTGGTCTTGCAAATTGCCTGGTGGGTGGAGGACATGATTCAGCGGCAGCCCCCAATACAGTTCAAAATGCGCGCGATCGCGCGGCAGAATATGCCAGCGAAGACCAAGCCCGACCGATGCCAGGGTCTGGGGGTCCGGTGTCAGACCCTTCGCATTCCATGCTCGTCCGAGATCCACAAATTGGGCAAACTGCAAGAGTGGTTCCCCTGTGACGTAACTCATCACGGGAAATCGCGATTCAACCGAGGCCAGGAATGCGTTGTCGCGGATGAGCGAACTTTCACGATACCCGCGCACGCTGAACCGTCCTCCGACAGGAACCTGTTCGAGTGGAAATAATCGATCGTTGGCGAGTTGGAGGCTCATCTGCCCAAGGAGCTGCATGCCCCACCAGTCGTCAAAGCGCCGAACCGCCTGGACTTGTCCCAACCAGGAGAAGAACTGTCCGTCCGGTAACGGACCGGAGTTGTTGGTGGCGCTCAGGACGTCCAGTCCGACGGAAAAGCGGGAACGTGCCGCGATCACTGTTGTCGAGGTGCGATGCACGTATTCCTGCACGAAGCGCAGGGCGCTCACGGTGCTGACCCCGGTGCTTGAGGAGCCGGGAATAAAGAGCGACGGGACACCCGGCAGGTCGAACACCGATGTCACTTTGTTGGACAGATGTTCGCCGGTGATGGCAACGGCAACCTCATCGGTCAGCGTTCGGTAGATCGGCTGGCGCAAGGTGAAGCCGATGATTTCCGATTCCGAATTCAAGTTGAGGGAACGAAAGGGGTTCTCCACCACGAGGGCGTCGTTTCGCCGGTAGGAGGCGATGAAGGTCGTATCGTAGCGATTCAAAGGGAGTGAATAGGAGGTAGCGATGACCGGATTGACACCACGAGACTGGCCATAGCTAAAGCTGAACGCATCGCCGTTACCGGTGACATTCTGGTGAGCCACCGTGGCGAGTCCTCGCTCGGCTCCGACCACGGGTGTCTGATAGTTGTTGAAGTCCAGCCAAGCCTTCCAGGGACTGGCCTCTTTCACCTTCACCTGCATGATGCTCTCGCCGCGTTTGTCACCGGGACGGAGTTCTGCGTTGATCTGTTCGATGCGCGGATCTTGCCGGAGGAACTGCAACCGTTCTTGCAGCGGTTCCAAGCGCAGCGGCTGCTGTGCGCCCAATTCGATGCGATCGCGTAGATAACTGGCGCGGAACCAGCCCTGTCCCTCTACATCGATCTTGGCCAAGGTACCTTCGACGATTTGAACGGTGATGACGCCGAGCATCACGTCCTGATCGGGAATGATCGCGCCTGAAGAGATATAGCCCCTATTCACGTATAGGAGAGTCAGCGCGAGACGAAGCCGTTCGAGATCGTCGGTCGTGATGATTCGGTTGCGGTAGGGAGCGGTGACTTCGGCCAGTTCCGCATCGGTGAAGACCGTACTGCCGGTCACATGAATAGCGCTGGCGAAGACCTGAATCTGGCCCAGAGGTTTCTTCCCTTCTCCCTCCGGCGGTACCGGGACCACGGGGAGGGTGGGAAGGGGAACAGGGGTCGGGGGCTTGAATTCTTTTCTGAGCGGCGCAGGCGGCTCGCCCGATCGTCCGGTCGGGTCGAAGATCGGAGGCAGGGCCAGCTGTGCGTAGGTAGAGGTTCCTGCCAGCAGGGTGAGCATGGCGCCCCCAAACAGCGTGAGCCCTCGCGCCGTTCGACCAGACCAGGGGGTCAGGAACCATTTGCGCACAGCGCCCTGCGGGTCGTTCCGACAAATGGTTCCTGACCCCCTCGCGCTCGGGTCTATGAGTGGCACCCGGTTGCCTCGCTATCGGCAAAGTTTGCCATCAAGAACCGGGCTGGGGTCAATCGACGGAGCGAGACCATGCCGTTGGCCGAGAGGCTAGAAGTTCGAGGTTCAAGGTTCGAGGTACCTTTAGCGACGGTCTCGTTATTGAATGGATCGGTGTCTAGCCCAGCGAGTGCAAGAGGGCTGGTCAGCCAGCCTCCTGGATCGGCCGGCAATTGCTCGCGTCCGGCGACGACGAAGCTACTGGCCTGACCGTTGGCCAAGGCCGCACAACGCTGTGTTAAGAGGCTCTGTGCCTGGCTGGGCTTCGAGGTCAAGGGTCCCAGGCTCCCGCTCAGATTGGACGTGGGACTCTGGATCCTCACCGTCCCGTTCAAGCCGAACTGAGACGAGGCACTCACCAGGCTAGATTGGTCGGCCAAAAAGAGGGGAGTCGTGATCGTGATATTTCCCCCTGCGCCTTGGATCGCCTTGGCAAGAATCTGGCTGTTCTGCAAGACCACGATATTCGGATCGATCCTGACATTTCCACCACTGCCCGTACCCCCGAGGACAGAGGCGCTGATGATACTGTTGACGAGCCTTAGCTGCTCATTCACTTGAATGTCGATGTCCCCGCCGCCGCCCGCCCCGTCAAGGACCGAAGTGCTGATCGTGCTTTGTACCAATGAGATGAGATTCTTCGCGCGGAGGTCGATCTTTCCTCCGCTTGCCTGGTTGGCTTCTGTGGTGATCGAACTGTTCTGCAGTATGAGTTGGTTTCCGGCGTCGATCGAGATATTGCCCGCGTTGCCGGGACCAGTACTGCTGGCTGAAACCGATGCGCCGTCCAGAATCACCATAGATTGCCCGGCCGTGAGGGCGATTTCGCCGCCTATTCCAGAATCGGGTGTCGTGCCAATCGTGCGGCTGAAGAAGCCAGAAGGGGTTCCGTCGATTAGGGTTCCCGAGAGGACAATATCATTTGAGGCATTTACAACAATATTTCCTCCATTCCCGTTGTTGGTGGTTCCACCATCGAGTACTCCACCGTTCTGTAGCACGAGATGCCCGGTGGTAATGATTTGATCGCCTCCGCGTCCGCATGTTTCGCCGCATCGGTCTGTTCCGACTGTTCTCGTATAAATCCCGCTGCCATTTCCCTCCCCGAGTCCGAAGCTATCCCCCGGCGCAGGGCTTGTCCGTTGTCCAGAAATAAAAATACCTTCAGATGCCGTAATAGTGACATCACCTCCACGACCTGCAGTATGGGTCGTTGTGTTTATCCTTGCGCCACCGGTCATTTCCAATTTTGGGGTAATGACGTGGATTGAGCCTGCATTACCACTCGTGGTTACACCTTCCATCCCTACAGAATCCGAATATAAACCAGTAGGAGTGAAATTCCGTGGATCCTCCACGAAACGAACGTATTCGCTGGCCTTGACTCGAATGTTGCCGGCATTTCCATCGCCAAGGGCACTGGTATCGAACGAGCTTTCGTTGCTCATCTCCAAGCGTTTGCCAGTAAACACGATATCACCACCGTTCCCCGGACCTATGGTTTGGGCCTGCACACGCACAACAGTATCCATGCTTAATTGATCAGCGTTAATCGTAATGGGGTTCTCACCGAGCAGACTGATACTACTCACGGTCGTATTATGTGCAAGGCTAATATCGTGCGCTTCCAGTGTAATTGCTCCGGCTTTGGCGCTGAAGGCCTCAGTTGAAAGGAGGGCACCGTCAATGTGCAACGAATCTGCCATGCCATTTGTCCCGCCAATATAAAGATTGCCAGCGGACCCAGCGCCGAAGAAGAATGAGTCGCCTGTGTTGATGAAGGCGCCGAGGAAGTCGCCGTTTTGCACTTTGATCGTGACATCGCCTCCGCGACCTGTGCCACCAGTTCCACTGTCGATAAAAACTCCAAAGCCGCCGGTGGAGGTATTAACTGCTTTGAGATCTCCCGTTGTAACTGTGACCTTTCCAGCGTTGCCTGAGCCTACCGTACTTGAATCGATCACCACGCCAAATTCAGGAAACGCAAGGTTCACGTCCATCTTTGCTGAGTCGAGTCGGATTTCCCCTGCATTACCGGAGCCGAGGGCTCGAGCCGTAAAGGCGGAGACGCTGTCGCTTGATATTGACAGGTCGCCTGTAACACGAACGTCGATGGTAGTCTCAGCTCCGGGGGCTTCGCCTGTATCTGCGTGGACCGAGGAGTTAAGCATCTCGAATTGCCCGCCGCGAATGCGCACTGTGCCGGCGGCATTGCCTGAGACATCCAGCGTCGCGCCTTGGGAAAGGGTGATATTTCCCATCGTCATCCCTGAGGTCGGCATGAAGTCGAAGGCGGACACCTCCCCAGCTGAAGTAATACTCGCCAAGTTAATTTGACCGCCAGGGTATACAAACTGAGCCGGTTGTGCGGTTCCGTCATCCGGTGTGCCTGGCTCAATCGTGATGTCTCCGCCGACAAGCGAAATGCCTGTTCCCTCTGTCACCGTGAACTGACTTCCCTGAACGGTGATGGTGAGAAAGGGATTCGAGCCCAAGAAACCGAATGCGGCGACCGGCGAAGGAGTTAATAGGGCATCGATTGTTGCGTTGGGAGTGACGTTGAAAATCACGTTGTCAGCTAATCTGAGATAGTCGGCGCTGGTGAAGCTCACCACCCCGCCGACGTTCATCATCGCGTTCGGTCCAAATAAGAATCCTGCCGGGTTTATGAGAAACAGATTAGCGTTCTCGAAGCCGGTGGTCTGAATGGTTCCGAAGATGTCCGACCGGATATTTCCCGTGACGCGTGCCAGAATGTTGGAGGTTGGCAATCCAGCCGCGAGCTGATTCCCGTTGAGATCGAACGAGACCCCATTGAGAAAGTTCGCAATATTGTTGGGGGGGACACCGAACTCACCGAAGCTGTGGAACAGATTGGTCCCGCTCTCACCCCCAGGGCGAGTTCCGCCCGTGATGTCGTGTATATTGCCGGTCGTCGTCACGACTGTGTTCAAACCGGAAGATGTGATGGGTGGGGTTTCCTGAGCATAAACGGCAGACTCCATGCCAAGCACGGAGAAATGGAAACAAAGCCATGCAATCATGAGTTGAAACCGCAGAATGCCGTAGAACCGGAATGGCAAATGTAGACCTGTCATGATGCACTCCGTTAGGAGTATTTACGAGATTGCGATACTCCAGAATGCGTAAACTCTGGGAGCGCCCCGGCGCCCCCAGAAAATGTCTCAGGCAACCTTTTGTGTGTCACACGTCGCAGTTGGTGATCCTTGAATGCCTCATCACGGTTTACAATCGCACTTACATACCATCGTAGTTGAGTTAACCCGACTCCTGCATTGTGTGGTATCAGCGCAGCGCCCAGCGGGAATGAGGCATTTGGATGATCCCGCAACGCAGTTTCCTGTGCCGTTGTATGTCGAATTTGTCGCATCGTCCCAGAATCCCTGAGCTGATAATGTATAAGGTTTCGGATTGCAGCCACCTGGTTCGTCATCCTTTCCACAACAGGACGTGCAAGGTGTATTTGTTTCGACATGCACACAGCCAGCCATGATGGCCAGCATGAAGACCCCAAAGAATGCTGTCGCGAAGTCGAACCGACGGAATGGGTAGAATCTCTTCATTGAATCCTCCTCTGGTTGGATGAACAGTTAGTGCCCTACTTCATCTCGGGGGAGCGTCAGGATCATCTGCGTTTATTGTCAAGGCTTCAGCCTTGAGTTTCAGGAGCACTTCTTTTGCTATGTCTTCTTCCCCCTCTTTCAGGCCGACTTGAAGATCATCCGTGATGGCTTTAATGAGCAAGTCCTTATTCCGTAATCTCCCAAGATAGTACCGATCGAGGGCTGGGATCCACATAAGGAAATACTCAGGGACTATAGGCCCTGTTGCGTTGGGATTCCTTCGCCACTTGTCGACTAGTCTGACGAGGGGGGCAGACCCAAAGCTCTTAATTTCAAAAGCTAGCTTGGGAGGAGTCGAGGCGATCGGAGAAAAGGTAGCGAGCAAGCGGACCAATGATTGGGCAACTTTTTGCCCGTTGGCCGGGACAGCGATAGGAAATATGAAGCGGCTCGGAGCAACAATCGACGGGACGTGAGGAGGTAAGGTAAGAAGCCAATTGTTATCTGACGCTAACAGCTTTAAGGGATCTAGCCCCTGGTTATACTGCTGCAGCTGCTTGAGCCCGATTAGAAACACCGAAATGGGAAAGAGCGTACTGGCTTGCTGTACGGCAGCTTCGGTTTTGCCTGGAGGAAAAAAATCGAATCCCAACCTTCTCGCGAATGCGTCGTCAAAGGACCCATCCGGCATCCTCACCATTCGCTGCAGCACTTGCTTTACAGCAACATCGTTCGAAAATTCAATGATGCCTGGTGGTGGTGACACGGGATGACTGAGGGTCGAGAGGATATCCTCTGTAGTGACATCGGCTTGCGCCATCGGGACGAAACAGAGGCACAAGATGGCTGCGCTGATCGCGATGACACACCCGCAGCGACGCAGTCCGGACTGATTATAAGCCGATATCATAATAATCTCGAACGCGACCAACCGTAATTCCCGGGTATCTCAAGTAATCGTCGTACGACATCGTATACACTCCATCGAGGCCATGACTATCCAGAACAACCGTTCCGTCCGGGTCGAGGCGATAGCCGGTAACTACTTCCGAATGGGTTCCCCCGCCCTGCCATAGTTTCACGGAGATGAATGGCCGATTCATGCAAATTTGACTGGTAAGGTCTAACCAGGAGACCCCTTCGGGGATGGTTTTTGATGGGATCCACTCCGCGATTTGGAAGCGCTCCTGGACTCCTGCAGTCACGTAACCATTAGCGCGCAATGCCCATTCAGGTCTAGATGTTGTATGGCAAACGGTTTTCGATCCAATTATGACCGGGTCAGCTTGGTTTTCGGATAGCAGGGCGTCGTCAGTAACTCGACAACAATCAATCTGCACTCCAGGGTTTTGTTTTTCGTACTGATCCACAGTTCCCCTTGACTTCAGCGTGTTATAAACAACTTCGCACTGCTTGAGATTAGATGCCGGCTCAAGATGTCTGATGACCAAGTGAGTGCTCGCCGCCCAGCACCAGGCGCTGTTGTCTTGCAAATGAACGCCTGTAATGTCCGGTTGCAACCGGCACAATGGTTCATCTTCTCTCCTTTCGACGAGACTAGGCCTAGTCGTGGCATCCCTGAGAGCACTGAGGAAACCAGCCCTAGTCGCGGGATCCGAATGCGAGATTTTAGGTGGGGCGTCCGCGCTCCAAACGTATGCTGGAAATGACAAGACTGCTATCATCATTACGGTCAGCGTAAGGCAGACTTGGCTCACACCCTCGGTGCGGAGTAAGAGAAAGGTGTCAGGAACCGTTTCCGAACTGAGGCCGGTGCTTGTGCAGGAACCGATACGTACGTGATCGTGAGGTGAAGACCGCACTTCTTGGAAGCCCGAGGTGCCATTCATGGCCGGCTCCTTATGAAGGGCTTGTAAGATAATCGAGTCACACACGCACAGAAACGATTACGTACAAGCAACTGATGGCTTCTATTAAACCTGTACGGCATTATTGGCAATAGACCCGTTTGGGGGGGGGTATAGGGATTGGACCCCAGATCACGGGGCATGGTTCTGAGTTATAAGTTCTGAGTTCTGAGTTTTTTGGTTCCCACTCGGAGCTCAGCACTTCTCTTTCAGTGTTACTGAGCAACTCATTCCACATTTCTATCCCGCATTCCTTCGAATCGCCCCGTCAGCGTTTCCAGACAACTCAGAACTCAAAACTCAGAACTTTCCAGTCAGCTTTTCCGGACAACTCAGAACCCAGAACTCAAAACTCAGAACTTCCCAGCACCTAGCACCCACAGAGGCATAGCGCAATTGATGTGCCAGCGGATTTTATAGCCGGCTTCGAAGGATTTTTCGTGATTCTCCTTCGCCGCATACCCCGTAGCTTGCTGCGGGGATGAAGGCGAGGAGAACCCTCCGTAGCCTTGGCGAAGGAGGGTAGCGGCTTCGGAGAATTTCGCAGGATTCCCCGCAGCTTCTGGCCTTCGTAGCCAAAGTGGCTACGAAGGCGGAGTAGACTGCTGCGGGGAGCTTCATTGCTTTCAATATTGGCAGGTTTTCACGAAGTCGGAGGGAAAGACGAAGGCATAGCGCTTCATCAGCACGATCTCAGCTGAATCCATTTTGATTCCAGGAGAATCCAATTGGATTCAGTCGCTCCTTGGTCTGTCTGGTCTATCTCGTTTGTCTGGTCTGTCTCGTATATTCTCTTTCGCCGAATACCCCGTAGCTTCCGGCCTTCGTGGCCGAAGCGGCTGCTTCGGCGGAGTAGGCTGCTGCGGGGAGCTTCATCGGCGTTTGCACGTCTCAAAAGAGAGCCATAGCGACAATAGAAGATCGGCAAAGAGCCCAACGGGGATCTTGACATAATATTACATTAAGGTAATAATAGCCTGTGTGTAATATCATGAAAGTGAGGTTGCGCGACGCCGGATGAAACAATGGACCATTATTTACCGGCTGCACTACAGCGCCTGGTTTGGGAAATGTGGCGAGGAATTGCAGGACGAAATTCTCGCTCATCTGGAGGTGCTGAAGTCGGTGGGACCAAACCTGGGGAGGCCTCGGGTTGACCACATTAAGGGCTCGGCGCACCAGAATATGAAGGAACTGCGAGTCCAGTTCAAAGGAGATCCGGTGCGCATACTATTTGCCTTCGATCCCGACCGCCGCGCAGTCCTGCTCCTCGGCGGCGCCAAAACAGGGGATGACCGGTGGTACCGCAAGAACGTTCCCCTTGCAGATCAGGAGTTCAGCTTGCATCTGCAGAACATGCAAAAGGAAAAGAAAAAAGATAAGGAGAAGAAACGATGACAACACATAAGGAATTTATGGCTTCCCTGCCCAAGAAACGCCGTGCGGCCATTCAAGCGCGCGCGGCAGAAATTCTTGCCGAGGAAATGACCCTTCAGGAACTGCGCAAAGCCCTCGACCGCTCCCAGGAGACCACAGCCGAAGCCCTTGGCCTCAAGCAGGCCGCTGTGTCCCGTCTGGAAAACCGCGACGACATGCGAATTTCCACTCTCCGTGAATACGTGCAGGCTCTCGGCGGCGAGCTCGAGTTCTACGCCCGCTTTAAGGAACACGGTGCGAAGGCCCGCCTTGTCCGCATCAGGCAAAAAAACAATGCCAAACACCAAACCGTTTGATGTTTTTCAGAGAGCTATTATTTTTCTGAACGAAACTAACCGGATGAACCAAATCAACCAGAGGGAATTTTTATGCCATGGGGGAGGGTGAGGGAGGGGGCGTGCGAGAAGCGAGATCCAAAGGCCGAAGTTCGAAGGCTGAAGGTAGGGGAGAGAGGGCCACATTTCTTGGATGCCATACTTCGAAGCCGAGGAAGGAACCAGCGGGCTGGGGAGTGATTGCTCGATCCCGGCCTAATCTATCGAATGTTAACTGTTGAATTTTGAATGGTGAATGTTCAGAAATGTCAGATCGAGCCCTACTCCGACAATTCAACGCCCAACATTCATCATTCAGCATTCCCAATTCCGCTTCACGAGGAAGGTGCCCCCTCCCTCACCCTCTCCCATATTATGGAGGAGGGTGGGGTGTGGGACGACGTACCGTCATGAATCATATGGGCGAGAGAACCAGCCTGCGATCCGTTGCCCGCATTATCGGGCCAGCGCGGGTTCAAGCATCGGGCCGGTCTTGATCCGCATCGCAGCGACGAGATCCAACACAAAGATCCTTCCGTCCCCAGCGCCATCGGTCTTTGCGCAGCGCGTAATGGTGTCGACCACGTTGTGCGCCAGGCTATCCTCGACGACGACTTCGATCTTCACCTTGGGCAGAAAGACGGACGTAAACACGTTGCCGTTGTACCGTTCTTGCCCCCCCTTCTGGTGTCCGAATCCTTTGACTT
>ERZ1292633.658-Hain-H41-02um-R1-658-length-39311-cov-6_pt1 | contig 39311 bp, 37 predicted proteins | sample MGYA00564406_ERZ1292633 | MGnify/ENA primary metagenome ERZ1292633 (study PRJEB36523, sample SAMEA6512639) | groundwater metagenome | collected 2019-01-08 | study: AquaDiva: Metagenomics assemblies of 32 groundwater samples
TGTTTCTTATTTATTTTGTATTACCTATTATCACTATATTCTAGAATATAAATTTGTCGAATTCAGGTTAAATAAACTCTTTTTAATTTAATTTATCCAGTGTGTTTATCGTTTTCATTCATCTGCGGAGTAATACTTCGACTTCGCTCAGTAACCAACTTACGCAGTTTTATGAAAACTTATCTATAAGATATTTATTCGTCTTCATAAATATCTAGTTCTTTATCTAATGAATATTGAGCATCTTGAATAGCATCGTAACTAAAAGACATATTAATAATATATTCTAAAAAATGCTCAATTTTTGAAATATCCATATTTTGAACAGTATAAGTGCTATTTTTTTCATTTTTTATAATATATTGTATTTTGTTTTCATAAAGTTGCCAACCAATACGAGCATCACCTTTTTTATTTTTATGAGGAAATTGATAGTTTTTATACTTACCATTATTTAATTTCAATGCTTTTTCTTCATATTCTGTTTTACTTATTCTAAAAGCTCTTAATCCTTCTAATAAATGACATAATTCTGATATTGATATTTTAGATATATTTTTTTGTTTCCAATCATAAGTAAAATTTCCATTTTCATTTTTACCAATACAATTTGCAATACTAAAAAAAATACCATTTTTAGTTAATTCAACTTCTAAAGCTGAATAAGAACTATAAAAAATTTGTTTGTAAACTAAAACTACTTTCATGACAATAACCCTTTCTTGAAAATATATATTTTAACCTCTAATTAGGTTTTTACTTAATGCAGACCAAATAATATCTCTTGATTCTTTTTCAAAAATATATAATGTTTTAACATAATTTTTTCTTATATATTCTGAAGTAGGAATCCATTCGCCTTTTGCTTGGGCAAAACCAAGCATAAAATCAACAATACCTTTTTTATTTTCATATAATAATTCAAATTCTTTTTCTATTTCTGACATATTAATTAATTCCTAATAATAACTACGATTTTAATTTTTATTAAAATACTTTGAAGCATAGTGTTTGTTTTAATACAACTAGGATTAAAGTACTCTGGGATTTATTTTAAATAATATAAAATAATGATATATCAATGAAATATATCAACATGAATATCTCTTAACAAAAGCTCTTTTCTAATTACTTTTAAAACTTCCAAATATTTATATCTAATAAGAGATTCTCCAAAATAATTTGGCATTAACCTATAATATTCTAATTTTTGGTTAAAAATTTTAATTAAATTGTTTGTTTTTTCTGATTTATAAATTGTTTCCAATGAAGATATGAAAACATTTTTTGCACATTGATCTAATCTCATAAGTAGCCCTTTCTTATATAAAAATTATTTTTTTGTACTAAACAGAATATTATTAAAATATTCTTTTATAAATACTTTTTCTTGTATTTATTTTAAATTAAAATCACTTCATAACTCCTCCATCAATAGATTTTAGTTTTATCTTAATTACTTCTTTTGATACTTCAAAAATATTAGATAATTGTTCAATAATAAAATATTCTTTAGGTGATTCATATTTACGGTGTAATTTATTAAATTCACTTTGCAATAAATCATCTGGAACTAATATTAAAGAAGCAAATAAATCAGCTTGTTTTTCTATTTTATAATATTCATAAGTATTTAAGTTAATAAAAAAGTCATAATACCTTTCATAAGTATCAAATGTACTAAAATTAACTAATCTTCTATGTAATATAAAATGACCTAATTCATGAGCTATTGAAAAACGCATTCTTTTTTGCAAAGAATCTTTAAAAAACATTTTTTCATTAACTAAAATATTAGAAAAATTCATCTGAAGAAAGCTATCAACATTATCTGGAAGATCATCACATAAAATAAAGTTTACACCCAAATAATTATATAATTTCTCTATATTAATTGGTAGTTCTAAACAATCAGACTCTTCTAAGAGCTGATTAGTTAATCGTTTTACTTGATTATAAGTAATATCTTCTGCTATTAATTGACTCATCAACATATTTCTAAATTATTCTAATTCTAATATTTGCATGATCTTGTCTAGCTGTTCCTTACTTGGCTTTTTTTTATCAATAGTTCTAAAAAAAGCTGGTAAAGATTTCATAGCTTCTTGATTTTTTATTATATAATCAGGTAATTTACCTGCTTCAATTTTAGCAAGATCCATGAACCTCTCAAAATCTTGTGTTTGATCGTTTATATCCAAAGCATGTGCTAAGGCTCTAAGCTTTACAATATCTTGAGGTGGAACAACTAGATCTGCTAAAACTTTTGATAAATAAGAAGCATCAAAGCCCGATCTTCTAGCTAACTCTCTTAAAGTTAGATTTTTCACGTTATACATTTTTGATTTAACAAAAATACTAAATTCACTCATTTTTTTTATTAGTGTTGCATAAATAATCCACACTTTTATTATAGAACAAAATATATATATATGCAATAGTTTTTATCTTAATGTGGAAAAAAAAAACAACACCTCTTTATATTTATATTTAAAATATTAATGGAAAAAAAATAGAGTGTCGTTAAACACTCTATTTAAAAAATCTTGATTGTAGTTAAACTACATTTCGTCAGCTTCTTTTATTGTTTCAACAAGTTTTTCTGCCATTTGTCTAGCAAGATCAAATTGAATTGATACTCTTGTGTGAACGCTAACAGAATCTTTTGTTAATCTTTCAATTTCATTTTGAATAATAGGTGGTAAATAACCAAAGTCAATTACAACATTATCTTTATCTATTCTGAATCTGAATAAATTTGCTGGCTTAGCTAATGTATTAAAATCTCTTGCGAGTAAATCATCAGGTGATAGATTTGTAGAAGAGCTAGCTGCAGCTGCTGGAGCTGGTTTAGCTTGAGGTGGTTGAGCAGGTTGTGGTCTTTGTGGTACGTTTGCCATAAATACTCCTTATAAAAACTTTATTTATCCTGAAGAATTATACAATTATTATCTGCAAATATCAAATAGATTATAATTAATTTTATAAATTATATTTTTTATATTTAAAATACTTTCTATTATGAATTTTTATCTGATAAATATGTAGAGAATATTTTAAAGTATAGATTACGCATATCACACAAATTAACTACATATTTCGTAATAATAATTTGTAAAACCTATGTTTAATATATCTAAATCTGTACTTTAAATTTTTAATATTTATTTTATATAATTTTTTACTACTGCTTGAAGTTCTTGAGGTTTGAAAGGTTTTATTAAATACTCGTTTGCACCAGCAGAAAGACCTTTCTTTTTATCTGTTTCAGTTGTTACCATTATCATCGGTAATTTTTTATACTTAGGATTTTTTCTTAACATGCTTATAAGTTCAAGTCCATTTATTTTAGGCATGTTTAAGTCAACTATAAGAATGTCTATATTAGAAGTCTCTATTTTATTTAGGGCATCTTGACCATCAGAGGCTTCAACCGTGTTTAAACCAATAGCTTTTAGGGTAAAAGCTATCATATTTCTTATAGTAGGCGAGTCGTCAGTAATTAATGCTGTAATAGCCATAAAAAATTATTTACTTCCTCTCAAAATAGGTTTAAAAAAAGTCATATCAAAATAGGCACAAAAAAGCCATAACATATCATAATGAAATTATACACTAAAACAAATTCTTTATACTATATATATTTTTATTTGTAAATATCTCTTTAAAATCTCATTATCAAATTTTAAATTATCTTTATACTACAAAAAAAAACTTATGCTATAATTACCTACTTAGAATAAAAAGCACGTTTATGTTAATATGTTTTCTACACAGTCCTTATTTTTAAGGTTAGTGAGCATAATAAACGGAAGAATTAACTGTAGATACGCGGAGGTATTATGTCTAAAGTTTCAGTTCAAGAACTACTTGAAGCCGGAGTGCATTTCGGTCATCAAACCAAAAAATGGAATCCAAAAATGAAAAAATACATTTTTGGCGAAAGAAAAAAAGTTTATATCATAAATCTTCATCAAACATCAGAGTACTTAGATAAAGCATACGACTTTGTTAAGGGAATGGTAGCTGAAGGTAGAAATATACTTTTTGTTGGAACAAAAAAACAAGCTCAAGATGCAATGAAAGATGCTGCTGAAAAAACAGGTATGTTTTACATAAATGAAAGATGGTTAGGCGGAATGTTAACAAATTTCTCTACCATAAAAGCAAGAATCAATTATCTTAAAGAGCTTGAGACAAAAAAGAAAAATGGTTATTTTGATAATCTTAACAAGAAAGAAGTTTCTAGTATGGAAAAAGAGATCGAAAAATTAACCAAAATTCTTGGTGGAATAAAAGATATGCACAGAGTTCCTGATGTATTATTTATTGTTGACATTCAAAAAGAACATTTAGCTGTTAAAGAAGCAAAAAAGTTAAATATTCCTATTGTTGCAATTGTTGATACAAATTGTAATCCAGATGATGTTGATTTTGTTATTCCTGGGAATGATGATGCAATAAAAGCTGTAAATCTTCTTACTTCAAAAATAACAGATGCTATTACTGAAGGAAAATCTAACGGAGTTTCTGTAAAACCAGCTGTTAAAGCTGAAGAAGCTAAAGAAGAAGTTAAGGAAGTTAAAGTAGAAGAAGAAGCTAAAGCTGAGTAATTTCAGTTTTATAATGTTTTAGTGTAAAAAAATTTCCAAATTTTAGGGTGTTTTTTCATCCTAATTTTTGGAAAAATAAAAAAATTTATTTAAGTATATAATTTTTAGAATTATTTCAGGGGATATAATGGAAATAACATCTGGATTAGTAAAAGAACTAAGAGAAAAAACAGGTCTTGGTATGATGGACTGTAAAAGAGCTCTTGTTGAAAATAATGGTAACATAGAAGAATCTATAGACTATTTAAGAAAAAAAGGTGCTCTTAAAGCTGAGAGCAAAGGCGACAGAACAACTTCTGAAGGTTCTATCGTTGTTAATATTGAAAATAATGGAAAACTTGCAAGTATTATTGAAATAAACTGTGAAACAGATTTTGTTGCTAGAAACGAAGATTTTGTTACACTTGCAAAAGATTCTGCAAAACAAGCTGCTCAATCATCTTCATTAGAAGCTCTTTTAGCTTCTCAAGATGCTTCAGTTAAAGCTATGATTGCAAAATTAGGCGAAAATATTTCTATAAAAAGATTTCAAAAAATTTCTACAGAATCAAATGGTTTAGTAGGAGCTTATGTTCACTCTAATAATAAATTAGGTGTTTTAGTTGAACTTTCATCAAATGCAGATCTTTCTGAAAATTTTGAAGAACTTTCTTCTATGGCAAAAGATATTGCTATGCACATAACAGCGTCAAACCCTCGTTATGTTGGTAGAAGTAATGTTGATGAAGCTTTTATTGCAAAAGAAAAAGAAATTATGTTAGCTCAATCTGGTGATGAATTAGCTAAAAAACCAGATAACATAAAAGAAAAAATAATTACTGGAAGACTTGATAAAATTTATGTTGAAGTTTGTTTATTAGAACAAGCTTTTGTAAAAAATCAAGATTTAACAGTATCTCAACTACTTGCTGAAGTATCTAAGAAAATTGGAAAAACAGTAGAAGTTAAGAACTTTATTAGATATAGTTTAGGTGAATAAATTTCTATGGGCATAAAATATCGTCGAGTTCTAGTAAAATTAAGTGGTGAAGCACTTATGGGCAATTTGGGTTTTGGAATAGATCCAGTTGTTGTAAACAATATTGCAGATGATATATCTTCAATAGTAGAACTTGGTGTAAAAGTAAGTGTTGTTGTTGGTGGCGGAAATATATTTAGAGGAATGGCTGGAAGTGCAAAAGGCATGGACAGAACAACTGCTGATTATATGGGAATGTTAGCAACCGTAATGAATGCACTTGCTTTGCAAGATGCCCTAGAAAAAAAATCTGTTGAAACAAGGGTTCAAAGTGCAATAGAAATACAAGAAGTTGCCGAGTCTTTTATTAGAAGACGAGCAATCAGACACCTTGAGAAAGGTAGAGTAGTTATTTTCGCAGCAGGTACTGGGAATCCTTATTTTACAACTGATACAGCAGCAGCATTAAGAGCAGCAGAAACCTCTTCTGAAGTCTTATTAATGGCAAAGAATAAAATTGATGGTGTTTATGATAGTGATCCTAAATTAAATGCGGATGCAAAAAGATTCGATGTAATTACTTTTAGAGATGCAATAAACAAAGAACTCAAGGTTATGGATACCTCAGCATTATCTCTTTGTAGGGATAACAAAATTCCTATAATTGTTTTTGATTTTACTGCAAGAGGTTGCTTAGACAAAATAGTTTTAGGCGAAAAAATAGGCACTCTCATCACTGAAGAAAATATATAGTTTACTATTAAAAAAAGGAGTATTTTTATGAGTACTGATATTGTTTTTTCTGAATTAGAAGAAAAAATGAAAAAAACGATAGAATCTGTAAAAAGAGATTTTGGTAGTATAAGAACTGGTAGAGCAAACCCTTCTATTTTGGATAGAATTCAAATAGAAAGTTATGGAACAATGACCCAAATAAAAAATATTGCAAAAGTTGCTACACCTGATGCAAAAACAATAACAATAACTCCTTTTGAAAAAAATATGCTTGGTGTTATTGATAAGGCTATACAAAAATCTGATGTTGGTATAACACCTCAAAATGATGGTCAATCAATAAGACTATCAATGCCTCAAATGACTCAAGAAATAAGAAAAGATAGAGTTAAGGTAATGAAAAAAGCAGCAGAAGAAGGTAAAGTAGCTGTAAGAAATGAAAGAAGAACAGCTGTTGATAAAATCAAAAAATTAGAAAAAGATTCTAAAATAAGTGAAGATGAGAGCAAAAAAGCTCAAGAAAAAGCACAAAAAACAACAGATAAGTATGTTGCTGAAATAGATAAGCTAGCAGAAGCAAAAGAAAAAGAAATATTGGATATATAAATAATTCAGTGTTACAAAAAATAATAAGCGGTGTAATAATAGCATCATCAGTCTTAGCTTGTGCTTTTTATTCACCCTTTATATGGTTTTTAATGGTTTTATTAGTTGCTGTACTTGGTAACTATGAACTTCAAAAAATTATAGAAGAAAAAAAATATCGACACAGCTATAAACTTATAACAACGTTCATTGTTCTTTTTTTGTCAGTTACATACATTGCTTCTAATGTAAGAGTTGAAGATTCTTCTTTTTCAGATTTATTTTATCAACTTATAGCCCCTAAAAATGTTTCAAATATATTAGAATGGAAAGGTGCTATAAGCAATATAATTCCTTTTCAGGATCTTGTTTTAGGTTTAGCTTTTTTATTAATAATAATAGTAAGTATAAATTATAAACCAAGAATAACTATCGGTGATTTATCATTTGCTCTTATGAGAATTTTATATCTAGGTTTTTTTCCAAGTTATATGATATTAATGAGATCCATGCCTTTTGGAAAAGAAATACTTGTTACACTTTTATTTTCATCTTCTTTTTGTGATATGGGTGCTTATTTTGCAGGTAAATCGTTTGGAAAAAGATTACTTTTACCAGAAATAAGCCCAAATAAAACAGTTGAAGGAGCTATTGGAGGAACTATTGCTTGTACTTTAGTTTGGATAATAGGAGGTTCTTTTTTTGGTCTTGCTTGGTATCATGCTTTAGTAATAGGAATAATGACTGCTGTAATATCTCAAATGGGTGATTTAATCGAATCTCTTTTTAAAAGAGATGTTGGTAAAAAAGATTCAGGAGATCTTATTCCAGGTCATGGTGGTATATTAGATAGAGTTGATAGCTATATTTTTATTTCTTTTCCAGCATATTTCTATTTCCTTTATTTTGTTTATTAATATATAAACAAAATAATTATATTTAGAATTACTTAGATTTTTTTTAATAAACAAATTAAATTCAATAAAATAATAAATTTCAAATTATTTATGTTTTGTTATGTTTATTTTTTCATTTATACTATAAAATTGTTAAATCTAATAACTAACAAAATAATTAAAAACTTTGTAAAGTAATTTGTTTCTTATCGTTTTAAGCTAACTGGTTAGCAAATAATACATGAATGAAAAATTTGAATTACTTATCAATAGTTTTATTGATAAAAAAGTTGGAATCTCTGAAAATTTTTTAAGTAAATCTCTTTCCAAAATATTAAAAGAAAATATTGAAGATCTTAATAATGAAGGTCTTATGAAAAATGCTAGTATTGGTAATAATTCTAATAAAAACCAAAATAAAAATATAAGAAGCGATAAAATTTGTTGGATTGAGAAAAAAAATAAAAAAGAAAATGAAAAAGAATTTATTGATCAAATAGAAAATTTTATTGATTATATTAATAAAACATGTTTTACAAATATAAAAAGCTATGAATTCCATTATGCACTTTATGAAATAGGAAGTTTTTATAAAACTCATATAGATCAATTTAAAAATGATAATGGTAGAAAATTTTCACTTATTAATTATCTAAATGAAGATTGGAAAGATGAAGATGGAGGAGAATTACTTATTTATCAAAATAATAACGTTCAAAAAATATCACCAAATACAGGAAAATCAATTTTTTTTAAAAGTGATGAAATTTCACATGAAGTTAAAGTATCTAATAAAGTAAGAATAAGTGTTACAGGGTGGTTAAAATAACAAAATTATAACTATAGTTTTTGTTTATTCTAGTCTGCCGCAAACACAACAGTTTTATTAGATAAAAGAGCTATATTAAATGCTTTAAATAATTTACTAAGTTTATATTTAATTTTTTTCCTATATTTAATTTTTTTTCTTAATCTTCTTAATTCAGAAATTACATTTTTTATTTCATTTGAACTAAATTTACAGGTATTCCAAAACCATGATATTCTATCAAGATAAGGAAATTCTTTACTTAAATATCGAATTTTTCTAAATATTTCACTATGATCATCATGATCTATATAAAAAATAGTCCTGTTAAAAAAATGACCATATAACTCATGATCTACCAAATTATCATCATTTTTAAAAGTAAAAGTATCGGGAACCAAATGCATATCATACATAATAACACCTCAATTTAATTAGGAAACATTGAAACAAATTTAGTATTTTTATTTAAAATAACTTTACCTAGTGTTTTTACTTTATTGCAAAAGAATCACTATAAAAAGAATAAAGAAGTTTACTTATTTAATCATACTTTTTTTCTAAATGAGGACATTTTTAAATTTGTATTACAGCTTTTTTCAAATATAATAACTTTTAGTTATCAGCAAATTTATCTTTGCCATTTTCTACATCCCAATATCTAATTTTGTTTTCATCACCAGAACTTATTAAAGTTTTTCCATCAGGACTAAAAGCAATAGTAGAAACAGCACCTTCACTTCCTTTTAACTCATGAAAAAGTTTTTTAGTAGCTAAATTCCAAATTTTTATAGATTTAGCATAATACCCACCACCGCTAGCTAAAAGAGTTTCATCTGGGCTAAAAGACATTGCAGACACTTCATTACCTGTAAAAGCTGATTTTTGAGACCAATTATTAGTATTCCAAATTTTTATTTCTCTCCAACTACTTGTTGCAAGATAAGAACCATTTTTACTAAAAACTACATTATCAACACTATGAATATGTTTTTTTATATTTTTAACTAATGCACCTGTATAAAAATCCCAAATTCTTATTAATTTATCTTCTCCACCAGCAACAATATATTTATTATTAGGGCTTACAGTTACACTATAAACACTTCCTTCACTACCTAATAAAGTTCTAATAAGTTTACCTGTAGAGGTTTCCCATATTTTTACTTTTTTATCTCCACCAGCACTTACTAGATATTTTGAATCATTTGAAAAAGCAATTGAATTAACTGAAGCAAAATGAGCACTAATTGTTTTGATCTCTTTCATAAGCTGTAGAGACCATATTTTTATTTTATAGTCATTACTAGCAGTTGCTAATATCTTTCCATCTTTTGAAACAGCCATAGCAACTATATGTCCATTATGACCTTTTAATTCTTTTTTTAAATAATGACCTTTTACAGGCTCCCAAAATTTTATAGTTTTATCGTCACTTGCACTTATTATAGTTTTGCCATCAGGTAAAAATGAAACCGCATTTATTGTACTTTTATGACCTGGTTCTTCAACATGACCTTCTTCTTTCTTTTTTTCACCATGAGCCTCACCTTTTTTCTCACCTTCTTTTTTTTCTTCTTTTTCAGAAGAATAAACATTAAATGAGGTAGAAAAGACCATAGATAAACTAAATATAAGAGTTAAAACTTTTTTCATTTTTGAACCTTTTCAGATAAAAAATAGACCTTATAATTATAATACAAAACTTAAGCAATTAATCAATTATTACAGGAGCCATTATATATTTTACCAAAGCTTCTTTTAAAGATCTTTGATTATCTTTAGAAAGGCTCATTAATGGTGGGCGGACATCACTTCCTCCGATTCCTCTTAAAGAAGTAGCATATTTTAGAGCAGATATTCTAGGGTAACTTTTTAAAATAGAATATATTTCATTTACATAGTTTTGAGCAGCTTTTCCACCTTTTTTGGGTTGATGAAAATCAAAAGTAACAGATTTTATTACTTCAGGAAAAGCATTAAAAAGAGATGAAGCAAAAGTTGTTATTCCCATATTCAAACCTGAATAAAAAAGATGTTCATTAGAAAGAATAATATTAAGATCAGGATATTTCATTTTTAATTGAGTACTAAAAACAATATTGTCAGAAGCATCTTTTACTCCTGCTAATTTTCCAGTTTCCATCAATTTTTCTATAAGGATATCAGATATTTCAATAGAAAATTTTGGTATATGATATAAATAAATAGGTAAATTTACAGCTTTTATAATTTTTTCATAATAATTTATTAACCCTTCAATTTGAACATCTCTGTAAAAATATGGTGGAACAACAATTATAGCATCTGCCTTAACACCAGCAGCATATTTGGCAAGTTCAATAGTTTCTTCAAAATTATCTGAGCCAACTTGTGGAACAAAAAGAAGATTATTTTTAACTTCCGAAAGAGTTGCTAACATTTCCTGTTTTTCTGCCAAAGTTAAAGAGCAAAACTCACCATACGAGCTTAATGGAATTATTCCATTTGCACCGTTATCTGAAACAAATGTAACCAAGTCAATTAATGCATCAAAATCAATCTTCAAAGAATCCTTTTTGAATGGAGTAACAATAGATGCAAATGAACCTTGTATTTTTTTTGCCATAAAAGATACCTTTAAATTCACAATAAATAAAAAAAGCAAAAATTACCTTATATATTCATTGTAACTTTTGCTTATCAAAAAAGAAAGAGCTTAATTGTTTGTTTTAGCTAAAAATAATTATTTACCAAAAGCTTGTTTTAATAATTCAAGAGATTCATTAGCACTTTTTTCTTCTGTAAGATCAAAAACAGATACAATTTTGCCATTATGAGTTACATTTTTATTATCTAACATAGTATTTATTTCTTCATTAGAGAAAGTATCAGCTATTTTTTTACCGAAAGAAAAATCTTTATATGATTTTTCTTCTGATTTATTAGCAAAATTACTATTATATCTTACAAGTTCAACTAATCCTTCTACAGGGCCAGCTGATAAATGAAATCCATTAAGACCTTGACTTACTTCAGGTACACCAAAATAAGTTCTATTTTTTAATAAATTACTTCTTAAACTTGCTGTATCAGCTGTTTCTGGATTTGTCGCACCAATAAATTTACCTCTTGCATCAGCCCATGAAAGATTTCCTGAAACTGTCATAACAACAATATTTCTTCCTTCTTGAGTAAAATGAGTTAATTGTCTAGGATGAAAACCATTGATAAGATAAACAGTATCTGTATCAACTTTTACTTTTACAACATAAGTTCCACCAGCTAATTTTTTAGGAGCTTGATTTTGTAATAAAACATCTAATGAATCTGCATTAAACATTGGATATTTTTCTAAAAATTGAACACCACCAAGAACATTTATTTTATCAAGTGAGTCAACTTCAGCAAAAACTTTTAAATTATCTTTTGCTCCTTCAGACATATTTTCTAAAGGATTAGAAGCTAATTTATTAATAACACCATAATGTTGAGCAATTATATTATATTCTTTCATATAACCAGCACCTAAAACTTTTATATCACTTACAGTAAGATCAAATTCATTTAATTTTTCAAATGCTAAGTCTAATATTTTTGCAAAATTTATAGTTTCAGATTTTAAAGTTACTTCTGGTTTAATAAAAAATATAAATTCATTTTCAAAATTACTTCTTTTTTCAGCAGTATAAATAGTTTTATATTCAAGCTTTCCTTCTTGTGAAAGTTTAACTGAATCATTTATTTCTGATTTTAATTTTTGAATATCCATTTTTAAGACTCCTAATTTATTTTAAATTATTATTTTATTTTTGTATTTAGTATTTATATTGAAAAAAGTACATTTCAGACTATATTTAAGATTTGAAGTTTAATTGTAAATTATTTTATTTCTAATTTAATCTATAAAAATCTAATACAAACTATCTTATAATATCACAATTATAAAATAAATGGAGGTTCTAATTATTAAATTTATCTATATTCAAGATCACAATTTATTTTTTTCTGATTCAATAAAAAACTTTGTGGCAGATATAGCAGAACAAGGTATAAGTAATATTTGAAGTATTGGTATCCAAAAAAAGATAAGAAATTGTAAACTAAAAAAAAGATAAGAAACATAATTTATTTTTATAAAAGATATTTTATCTGCCAAAGAATATTTTTTTCTTGTCATTATTAAATCTAAAAAATCTAAAGAAATAGTCATAGATAAAATAATTAAATAAATTATATTTCCAACTACAGGAATAAAATTTAGTGGAAATAAAATAATCAAAATAATTACCTTAAATATTAGTAATTTAATTCCTTCTTGTATTGAAAAAAATAAATTTGCTGAATTAGTATCTTTATTTGTTTTATTTAATAAAATCATTTCTGTTTTTTCTGAAATAATATCATTAAAAGGAATGCAAATAATACTAGATAATGGTAAAAATAAAAATAAAGAAACAAAAGATATTAATACTATTCCAAAAGCACCTAAAAGTGGTTTTATTAAAGAATAAAAGAATCCTAAGTTCTCTCTATCAGGAATAAATTCACTTAAACCATTAACAAATAGAGATATAATAAAAATATAAATTAAAATAAGCACAAAAGTAGATATTAAAATAGGAAATAGGGATAATTTTATTAATGATTTATTTTTTAAAAGAATTGACAAGCCATCAAAAATATAGAACAAAGATTTAATAGGAGTAGTTCTTTTTATTTCATTATTATTACATTCAGAACAAAGAGTATCATTTACACAATCTATTCCACAAACATTACATCTTTTTTTCATTTTAATTTTAAATAATTTTTTCAACTAATTTATATACTCTTGAGCCAAATGAGATTGGCCATCTATCTTGTAAATTTACATCTAATTGTTTTGCTCTATTTATAGCATCTTTAATATTTGGCAAAAAATGATTCAAATCAGGATTAGATTTATTATATGAACCTAGTAAATTTCTTAATTCTTTTTCACAATATCCTTTTGATTTTTCCAAATCATTTTTATTGTAATTAGTTAAATCTGAAATATGTAAAAGTAGCCAAATTTCAAAACAAGGATTACTAACAGCTAAATTAAAATTTTTTTGAACACATTTTTGAGCAATATCAAATAATCTATGCCATCTATCTAAATCAATTAACATCCATAATTCATCATGACTATCTAATTTATATTCTTTTTTAAATTTATTTAATTCTTCTATAACATGATTAGGAGAAGAATTATGTGGATCTAATCTTTCTAAAATTTTTATATGTATTTTAGAATTTCTATAATGTTTAGACAAAGCATCTAAATATACTTTTTCAGTTTTAGAACCTTCTGTTGCAATAACATAAAGTTTAGAATCTCTGACATTTGTAAGTCTATTTAAAGGTCTTTTTTTTCTATCCATTTTTTACTAAATCTTCTAAATTATTTTCCATTAGTGGAATCGCACCAAATCTACCTGATAAATATCCTTTTCTTATATCTTTATCATATCTTGGATTATATTCTTCTAATGAATATATGTTTGATTCACCATATTGATTTTTTTCAATAAACCAAATCTCATCTTTCCTTAAAATATCAAGATTAAGTAGAGTTGATTGATGTGTTGTAAATATAATCTGACTATTATTTTTATTTATTTTTGAAAAAACATCTAAAAATTTAGATATTAATAATGGGTGCAAACTCCTATCAAGTTCATCTATTATAAAAACTTGATGTTGTAAACTTATTGAAATTAAAATAGGAATAATATCCATAAGTCTTTGTGTACCATCTGATTCTTCACTTAATTCAAATAAAATATCATTAGATAAATCTTTAGATTTATGTTTTGACATCAATTTAAACATAGTATTATTACCTTGTTTATCTTTTGAATAACCATAAGTATCATTGTTAATATTTAATATGCCTTTTGAACCATTTTCTAAGCCTAAAAATTTGTCTGAAAAATTAATTATTATATCAGAAGGTAAACTCGATATAATTTTATTTATATCTACTTCGATAGGTTCTAATTGACTAATACCTGTATCAAATATATCTAAAAAATTTTGAATTACTTTTTGTATTTCATTATTTATTTTTAACGAATGAATAATAGAAAAATCTTTAGAATCAGGAAAAACAAAACTTAGAACTTCATTAAACCACTCATAAACATTAATAAAATCTTGAACACTTTTTACATTACGTTCAATAGATTCAGTTAGAAATAATTGGTTTTTTCTAGTTCCTTTTGCTACAAAATCAATAAATTGTTTTTCTTCTTTATTTTTAAAATTAATATTACCAAATTCAATATATATATCATTATTTTCTAAAGTTTTTCTTTTAAAAATAAGTTTATCTTTAACTTTATCAATTTCATAAAGCCATTCAGAAATTATTTTACTACTATTGAGAGTAAAACCATACGAATAAACTACATCTTTATATTTTATATCAAATTCAAATTTAGATGGTTTATTTAAAGAATTTTTATCTAGTTTAAAATTATTAATAGCTATTGGTTTATTATGTTTTGTACCATCTATAATAAGATCTTTTGCAAAAAGCATGGCTTTTATAAGATTAGATTTACCTGAAGCATTTGCCCCATAAATAACACCATTTTTTAAAAGGTTAATATCATTTCTACCTTTAGCTTTTATAACATGCTCTTTTAAAGTTCTTCCTTTACCTGCAATCATAGAAAATTCTACTTCATCATTAAAAGACAAAAAATTCTCTGTAACAAACCTAATTAGCATATATTTATAATTTTTTATGTATTTTAAAGAGAAAAAATCTCTAATATTTCATAAGAAGAATATATCAAAAAATACTATTTGTAAATAAAATCAAGTAACAAAAGCCATAAGAAATTTTTTCTTAATTTCAGATTCTCCACCAGCTTGTTTTACCATTTCTTCCATTTCATCAGGAGTTATGAGTTTTGATTTTGTTTTAATATCATTTTTAAAAAGTTGATTATCAATATCTTTAACAGCGTCAGAACCTTCAAAATATAGACTCATTTCTTTGTTATACATAATATTTTGTTTTGTACCATCATCATTTATTTTATGAAAAGGAGTATCTAAAGATCTTCCAACCATATTAGCAGAACCTATAATTGCTCTTTCACCATCAGAAGATATTCCTTTGGTGTGAATATGTTTATTATAAGCACCAGTATCATCATAATAATAGAGGTTTATTTTACCAGCAGAACCATTTTTTTGTTCTTTCAATAGTTGATAAGCTGAGTATAAGTTTGCATCATTAAAAATATGAGAAGAAAGACTATTTTTAGCAACAATTACATTTACATTAACTCCTCTTTTCATAGCTTCTTTTAATTTATCGTTTATTTTGGAATCTGTAAAAAAAGCTTGCTCTATATAAATATCTTTTTTAGAATCATCTATAAGCTTTAAAATACCTTTTGATATATCAGTTTGAAAATCATCTGTAACCAAAACACCAACTTTTGAATTTGTTTTAAAAGCACCTTTTTCTTGTAAAGATGCTAAATTTTGGGTTAAAAAGCTTTCTGATTTTAGCATAGTATCGAAATCTTTATCATTTGGTTTTTCTATATTATTAAATTCAAACCAATTTTCCAAAAACTCTTTTTGAACATTTCTTACTTCAGGGCCTGCTATTTTTACCATTATATCGTGGGCACTATCTTTTCCTAAATGAAAATCATTCATATTTATTCCACCAACACTAGCAACAGAACCATCGGTAACAAAAACTTTTCTATGATCAGATCTTAATAAACCATCAGTAAAAAACTTATATTTCATATTTTTATCGATATTATCAATTAATTCTTTTTTCTTATCTTCTGGTAATGAAGAGCTTTTAATTTCATCTTTTACTTTAGTAATATTTTTTTCTAACATTTTTTCAGTTTTTTCACCTTCTTCAATGTTACCTTGCCAACTATTAAAAATAACTTTTACATCAACACCTTTAGGTGCTAATTTATCTAATGATACTTTATTATCATCAGTTTCTAAACCTGCTGATTTTTTTATCATCATATAAGCAACTTTATTTCCTGACCAATCATCTTTTAATTCAAAAGTTTCAAGATTAATACTTTCTTTTGTATTTTGAATCATTGTTGACATTTCATTAAAAAAGTTAGCACCACCTATTATTGGTTTAATTCCATTATTTGAAGTTTTTATTCTAAAATCTTCTTGAGGTTCTTTTATAGTTTCTAAAGTCATTCCTTCAGAATCACTAAAACTTAATGATAAATCTGTTTCTATAGAAACTTTATTTTTAACACCATCAAGAGAAGCATTTTTTATAGAAACGGTATTTTTAGATTCAATATCTGGTTTTTTATCTTTATCTTGTTTTATAAATAAAGAAAAATTATTCTCTATTGTGCCAGATTTTAAATAATGTCCTAAAACTTCTTTACCTACTTTTATTTTTGATGTTTCAGATTCATCTAAATTTATTTCTAATTGACCATTTGAATACATTTGTCTTTGATTATTTTTATCTATACCAGCTTTTAGTTCTATTTTTGCAAAATCGGGTTTTTGATTATTATCATTACTAATATTTTGAGAACTACTTCCTTCAATAGAAACATCTTTCAGTTTTATGTTTACATTACCACTATTATCTATACTAAATTTAGCTTTATTAGTTTCTGCTTTATCTATAACAAAAGATTTATTTTTTCCTATATTTATTTCCATATTTTTTATTTCAGGAGAAAAAACAATTTCATTTTTATTTTTTGATACATTTATAGATAAACCTTTATATTTACCTGACAAATTTGAATTTATTTTATCTTTTATTGTACTTTCTAATTTTCCTATTATTAAAGAATCAAAAATCCAATTTTCTTCTAATTTGGCAGATAATTTTCCAGAACCATCTGTTTTAAATTTAACTTGAAAATTATCCCAAAAAGCAGGAATACCTGATTTAGTAATATTTTGTGTTACTTTTACATCTAAAGTATAAGAATTATCTTTTTTATCAAAATAAACATCTTTTATTTCAGTAGTTCTTTTACCTTGTTGATTTTTATAACCTTTTAAAGAAGAAAAAGCTTTATTAAAAATATCGCCATTTATAGTTATATCGCCTTCTTTTATTGTTCCTACAATATCATTTTTTGAAAAATTATTAATACCATCTTTATCTTTTATATCTATTTTTAAATTTACTAAAACACTACTATTATCTTTATTCAAAGTAAATTTACTTTCTTCTATTTTTCTATCAGTAATAAAAGAAATATTAGGCATAGTAGATTTTAATATTTTGGGGGATGAAAAAGAATCTTTATTTGTTTCTTTGGTAATTTTTAATTCATCTTTAGATAAAGGAATATTTTTATCTTGTGAAACAGGTATTGGCTTGAAATTATTTACTTTATTTATATCTGCATTTATATTGATGTTATTATTCAGGTTTATTTTACACATAAAAAAATTTAATAAAATTATATATAAGTATTATAGTGTTTAAATCAAAAAATTGAAGTTTAATTTAATATTTTTTTTACTTTTATAATAAAATAAATGTTAAAATGAAATAAAGAATCTTATAAAAAACAAAATTGACCTGTTCTTTTATAAATAAAAAATATTATGTATATGTAGAAATCTTTAACTTAAAAAAAGAAAAAAGTTTTAGTAACTTGGAATAAAAAATAAATATAGTTAAAATTCAATGAGGAATTTTATTTAATGGAAAATATAAAAAAACCTATCTATCTTGACTACCATTCTACAACTCCTGTTGACAAAAGAGTTGCTGAAAAAGTTATGCAATATATGATTAACGATTTTGGTAATCCTGGAAGTGTTACACATGCTTATAGTGAAGATGCTACAAAAGCAATAAATGAAGCAAAAAATCAAATAAATGAGCTTATAAAATCACATTCGAGCAAAATTATTTTTACATCTGGTGCTACTGAAAGTATAAACCTTTCTATAATAGGCACAGTAACAAAAGATAGTTCTAAAAAACATAAAATTGCAGTTTTACCTGTAGAACATAAAGCTGTTTTGGATACTTGTAAAACTCTTGAAAAAAAGAATTTAGTTGAAACTATTTTTCTTAAAGTTGATCAAAAAGGAAATTTAGATTTAGAAAGTTTAGAAGATGCCTGTAAACAAGAACTTTCACTTGTATGTGTAATGATGGCAAATAATGAAATAGGAAATATTTATCCTATTAAAGAGATATGTGAAATTGCGAGTAAATATAATGTTCCTGTTTTATGTGATGCAACCCAAGGAACAGGTAAAGTAGATATAGATTTTAATGGTTGGAATATTTCTTATATGACAATTTCAGCACATAAAATGTATGGGCCAAAAGGAAGTGGAGCTTTAATATTAAAAAAAGGAACAAAACTTTCTCCAATGTTATGTGGTGGTGGACAACAAGAAGGAATGAGACCAGGAACACTTAATGTTTCAGGAATAGTTGGATTAGGTGAATGTTGTAAAATAGCTCATGAAGAAATGGAAGAAGATAATAAAAAAATAAAAGCAAGAAGAGATCTTTTACTTAATAATTTAATGGAAAATTTTTCAGAAATAGTAATTAATGGAAATCCTGACTCAAAACTTTGTGGAAATATAAGTGTATCATTTCCTCAACTCAAAAATGATGAAATTATATCCTTAGTTAGAGATAAAATAGCAATATCAACTGGTTCAGCTTGTTCATCTGGTTTTGAAAATCCATCTCATGTTCTTAAAGCAATGGGGCTTTCTAATGAAATTATCTCTAGTACACTAAGAATATGTGTTGGAAAATATACAACCGATGAAGATATAGAAATTGCTTCTGAAGTTATAATATCAGCTATTAAAAAATTAAAAGAAGCAAAATAAATATTATATTAATTGTAAATTTATTAAATTGATATTAGATAATTTATAATTTTAAGATAATGAATTAATATCCAGTGAAATAATTAATTGCAGGGATTTTATTCATCAAATCCTTTTAAGTTAAGAAAGTTTTTAATTAATTTCTGATCCTAGCTATCTTTCAATTTACACATTTTGCAAATAATTTCTTTTTGATTGTGTAAAGCAAGGCATTTTGGACATTTTTTCCAACCTTGATCGATTAAAGATAATTCTCGTTCTCTTGTTTTTTTTAAAAAAGATGCCATTACATCTTTTAAATTAGAATCTTTTATTTTAGAAAGATTATCATCTATTAGTTTTTTATCATAATCAGTTAGATTTTTATTTAAAAAATATTTTTTATCTTCTTTTTTAGTTAAATTCTGATTAGGTAAAGTATTTTTATCTTCTTTTTTAGCTATAACTTCTTTTTCATCAATTCTAAAATTAATATCTTTTAAAACTTCTCTTTCAAATTTATCATTATATTTATTTATAATATCATCTTTAAGAAATTTCATTTCTGATAAAAAACAAGAATGAGATACTTTTACATATAAAATATAATCTTTTATATATACTGCTTTAGAATTTTTTGCAAAAAATTCACCAACTAAATCTTCCCAAACCTCTACAATAGTGAATTTTTCTTTATTTATATCTTTAACTTTAATTTTTTTTAGGTATTTATGAAGAGATGAACTAAAATTATACATAAAGTTCTATTTTACCATTAGAAACATTTAAAACAGTTGATTCTTTTAACCAATTTTCAGAAAAATCATCTAAATGTGTTGTAGTCAAAAAAGTTTGAGTTTCACTTCCTACAAGTTCTAATAATTTTTTTTGTCTGGTTTTATCTAATTCTGCCATTACATCATCAAGTAATAAAATAGGAGTTTCACCAGTATTATTTTTTATATAAAGGATTTCAGAAAGTTTTAGAGATAAAATAAGGGTTCTTTGTTGACCTTGTGATGCAAAAGTTTTGACTTCTTTATCATTAATATAAAAATCTATATCATCACGATGTGGGCCATATAAAGATTGACTTCTTAAAACTTCTTTTCTAAAATTTTCTTTTAAAAAAGCTGATATTTTTTTCTTTTCTTTTTCTTTATCAAAATTATCAAAATCTATTACATTAAGAGAAGAAACATATTTAATAGAAATTTTTTCATTTAAATTTGATATTTTATCATGATAATCTGAAGCTATTTGAGATATTTCTTTTATTAATGACAATCTTAAGGCATAAATATCCACAGAGATTTCCACAATTTGTTCATCCCAAATACTCAACATCAAATAATCCATAGAATTACTTTCTCTCATATTTTTTAAAATATGATTTCTTTGTTGAATAAGCTTATTATAGACCTGTAATTGATGATAATAATGAGGGTGAACCTGAACAAGCAATTTATCTAAAAAAGTTCTTCTTTCGGAAGGTGAGCCTTTTATAAGCATAAGATCTTCTGATGAGAAAAGAACTACTTTTAAAAAACCAACAAATTTTGATAATCTTTTTACATTTACACCATCAACTTTTAAAACTTTTGGTGAATTTTTACGTAAAACAATGGCTAACTCTTTTGTGGAAAGGTTTGTGTCTAATTCGGCATAAACTCCTGACTCTTTTTGATTCCATAAAATCAAATCAGTTTCTTTTTTAGCCCTATAAGGAATACCAAAAGATAAAGTATAAATAGCCTCAATAAGATTAGATTTGCCTTGAGCATTATCACCAATCAATACTACTCTTGATTCTGATATATTTTCTAGCTGAAGGCTCTCATAATTTCTAAAATTTAAAAGGTTTAATTTCTTTATAAACAATTTTTTAAGATCTTATTGGCATTATCATACAAAAATAATTATCATCATCTAAAGATTTTAAAATACCAGGGTTTAAAGAACCAGCAAGAGAAAGTTTCAATTTTTCACTATCAAAGTTTTTAATAGCTTCCATGAAAAATCTTGCATTGAAGTTTATTTCTAAAGAATCACCTTGATAATCAACATCAACAGATTCAGTTGATTGACCTAATTCTGGTGTACTAGAAGATAAAACTATTTGACCTGAAGTTATTTCTAATTTTATTATATTAACTTTATCTATTGATGAAATAGCAGAAACTCTATCTACTGCTGATAAAAACTCATCTTTATTGAAAATAACATCTTTATCAAGATTGGTAGGTATTATTCTATTATAATCAGGATATTGCCCTTCAACTAATCTGGTTGACATTATTTTTTCATCTATTTTAAAAACCAATTGATTAGATAAATAAGAAACGGTAACGGTTGTATCTTCTTTTGTACTACCTAAAAGTCTTACAAGCTCATTCATAGATTTAGAAGGAACAATAACTGCAAAACCTTGATCATTTTCAGATTCTATGTGAGTTTTACTAACAGCAAGTCTGTAACCATCAGTTGCAGCCATTTCAACTTTACCTGATGAAAAAATAAACCTTATACCATTCAAAACATTTTTTGAAGTATCTGTTGAAGAAGCAAAGATTGTTTTCTTTATTCCTTGAGAAAGAGCAGATGATGAAATATATAAACAATTATCTTCTGATATTTGAGGTAATTGAGGAAAATCATCTGAAACTATACTTTTTAAATTAAACTTAGATTTTGAACATTTCAAAGTTGTTTCTGTAAGGGAATCATTCACATGTAAATCCACATCACTATTTGGTAATTTTGAAATAATATCATTCAAAGCTCTTGCAGGAATTGTTATTTTACCTGAAGACAAGACCTGACAGTCCACATAAGTTTCCACACCCATTTCTAAATCTGTTGCTGAAAGTTTTAATTTACCTTCTTCAGTACAATCAAAAAGAACATTATTGATTATTGGTAATAAAGATTTTGTTGCTACTGCTTTGTTAACTGTTTGAAAGCCCTTAAGTAAATTTTCTTTTGTACAAACTAAATGCATATTTGTTTTTCCCTAAAATTTAAAACTAAAAAATTAATCTGGTATATCAAAATAATAACACCTAATATTTTTTGTTTCAATATCATTTTTTTTTCTAATCTTAAAAATCAAATTTATCACCCTAACTACTATTACTATATAAATTAAAAATTTATATATAGTAGTATATAGTGTTTGTGGAAATTGTGGACAACTCAAAAAAAACTAGATTTTTCAGTACTTTGAGGCTTGTCTCTATTGTGGACAACTTGTGGACAACTCGGGGAGTTATCCACAAGGCAAAAAACTGTCCACATTTTGTCCACACTCTATCCACAATAAAATGCCAAGTTGTCCACAAGTTGTCCACATACATTTTTAAGAAATATAAAGTATCCACACTCTGTCCACAAGTTATCCACAAAAAAAAGGGTAGTTGTCCACAATAAAATGCCAAGTTGTCCACAAGTTATCCACAATAAGTTTTGTTACATTTTGAGGGAAAATTTATTATTTTGTTTTGTAAAAAATCTATTGCAAAGCTTGTACTACGTGAGATTAAAGCTATTTTAGTATTATTTTTTCTTTTGTGTTACTTTTCACAAAAAAGTATAAACGCTTTAAAATAAAAAAGGTTTATCCACAAGTTGTCCACAAGTTGTCCACAAGTTGTCCACAATGAACAGCATTAGATATTTTTGTTTTTTTATCACAAATTTAAATTATTTTACATAAAAAAAAGCATTTTTTGTTTGCTAATTTAAATAATTTCTCTATATTATTTCAAAATTCCTATTTTTTAAAATTTCTATTTTTTCATTAATTAATTTCTAGTTAATTCAAGCAATTTTTTATTTTATTTTTCTATACTTAAAGAACATAGAAATTTTTAAGGTGTTTTAAATATGTCATTGGAAAATAATATTTCTTTTTCTAGGATGAGTTCTTATTCTGATCAAAAATCAGACTCATTAGTAAAACCATTAAAAAATGACACTGCTAATTCTACTGAAGTTTCAGTTTCAGATACAAATTCTTCTTCAACCAATGTTTTTTCTAGAATGCGTTCTAAAGTTGGTAACTATGTAGATGAAAAAACTGATGCTTTAATAAAAGCGTCAAAAACAGAATCTAATGAAATTTTAGAAAGAAATACTAATAGAAGTAATTTAGGAACAGATACTTTAAATACCCAAATAAAACCTAGTTCAACAAATTTGGCAAATACTGTTTCATTTGATCCTTCTAATAAATTGCCAGAAAATTTAAGAGCGTTATACAAAGATGTTAGTGGATCTCTTCCTCCTACAGAAAAATCTGCTCTCGAAGGATTATTAAAAGATAATAAACTTACTATGAAAGATTCTAAAGGTAAAACCGTTATGGAAAATCTTTCTGAAATAAAAAATGGTTCAAAACAAACAGGTGTAAGAGCAAATGAACTTTTAAAAGATGCTATTTTAGTTTTGAGTGATAGAAAATATATAACTCAGGGACCTCATGGAACTTGTGGTGCAGGAAGTATTCAAAATCATTTATGGGTAAAAGATTCTGCTGAAATGCTTAGAATAGTGAAAGATTTGGCAAAATCTGGTGAATGTTCTCTAAGAGATGGAACTAAATTAAAAGCTGGAACTAATTCTTTAAAATGGCATGAAAATGATAAAACAACAGATGGTTCTACTGAAGATAGAAGAGATTTTAATATAATATTTCAATCAGCTATTATGAGAGATGTTGCATTAGTTGGAGGCGATAGAGCTTTTGGTAATGCCTATATACATGATTTAGCAGATTATAATGTTAACAAAGATAATAGTGATGGTCCTTCAGTTTCATCTGGTGATTCTGCTGCAAATCCAGAAATGGTTACACCTCTTTTAGAAGGTATAACAGGCAAAAAATATAGTAATTCATCTAGTTTTGTATTTGGACAAGGAGCTAGAATAGAAGAACTTGATAAAGCTTCAAAACAAGGAAAACAACCTATAGCTCTTTTTAGTTCTTCTGGATATTTTGGATTACATTATGTTGTAGTTCAAAAAGTTGAAAATGGAAATGTCTTTTTTCAAAATACCGCAAAATCTAAAGATTATGGTGGTGTTGATAGTATGTCTGTTGCAGATTTTAAAAGTAAAGTTAGAGGCGTAATTTTACCTGATTAATTGTTTGAAATTAATTGATATTTGTTTTTTGCAGTGATTTGATTTATCAAATCCTTTATTGGTTATTTTAATTTAAGCACCTTTTAGTTTATTTTTCCTATAATAATGTTATAAATTTTTTTGGTAATTTAAAAATGTCATTAGAAAATAATTCTCTTTTTTCATCTCTTTCTAAAATGGGCGATTATGTAGTAGAAAAAAAAGATGCTTTAGTAAAAACATTAAAAACTGAATCAGATGAGCTTTTTGGAAAAAATACTAAAAATACTTTAGGAAAAGACTCTTTAAATTATTCTCCAATAGTTACAGATAAAAATTTATCAAATGCTGTATCTTTTGACCCTGTTAACAATTTACCAGAAAATTTAAGAGCATTATACAAAGATGTTAGTGCTTCTCTCCCTCCTACAGAAAAATCTGCTCTTGATGGTCTATTAAAAAGTAATAAACTTACTATGAAAGATTCTACAGGAAAAACAATTATGGAAAATCTTTCTGAAATAAAAAATGGTAAAAAAGAGACAGGAATAAGATCAAATGAGCTTTTAAAAGATGCTGTTTTGATTTTGAGTGATAGAAAATATATAACACAAGGCCCTCATGGAACATGTGGTGCAGGAAGTATTGAAAATCATTTAGCTGTAAAAGATCCAGCTGAATTAGTAAGAATAGTAAAGGATTTGGCAAAATCGGGTGAATCTTTTCTAAGAGATGGTTCTAAATTAAAATCAGGTACAGGTTCTTTAAAATGGCATGAAAATAATAAAACAACTGATGGTTCTCGTGAAGATAGAAGAGATTTTAATATAATATTTCAATCTTCTGTTATGAGAAATGTTGCTTTAGTTGGTGGAGATAGAACTTTTGGTAGTAAAATTCATATCCCTAATTTTGTAGATTATAATGTTGATAAAGATAATGGTGATGCAAATTCTGTAAAAACTGGTGATTCTGCTGCAAATCCAGAATTAGTTGCTTCTTTATTACATTCTATTACTGGTAAAAAACATGATAATGTATTAACACCAGATGGTAATATGAAAGATATTGAAAAGTCTGCAAATTCAGGAAAACAGCCTTTAGTAGTTTTTAGTGTTGATGATTATTTTAGTTTGCATTATGTTGTAGTTGAAAAAGTTGAAAAAGGTAATATTTATTTTCAAAATACTGCAAAATCAAAAGATAATGGTAAAGTTGATGTTATGCCTATTGAAGAGTTTAAAAATAAAGTTAGAGGCGTGATTTTATCTAAGTAATTATTCTCACATCATAAAGACTAAATTTGTTGTCATAAGTAATAATTGGTATATTTTCAATAACTGACTGACAAATTATAATTCTATCAAATGGATCATTATGATGAATTGGTAAATTTAATAAATGCTCAAAATGTTTAAATCCAATTTCCAAAATGTCAAAATTGTTATCCAAAAGAAATTTTTCCAATTCTGGAAATGGAATTGAAGTATTTAGTTTAGATATGCTTATTTTTATGGCAATTTCCCATAAACTTACTTTACTTACATATATTTGATTATTTGTATTTTGAAGAATGGAAACAGCTTTTTTGCTAAGTTTGTTATCTCCGTCAATATACCAAATTAAGGTATGAGTATCTATTATATATTTCATTTACTATATTCCTTAAACATTTCTAACTCATCATCAAAATCATCAGCTATAAATGTAAAAATACCTTTACCACAACCAAATTGTCTTTTTTTATCAGACTTTTTAGATTTCTTTTTGGCAATAGGGTTGTCCTGCATAACAATTACTTTAACTATAGTATTTACCTTATTTTTGTATTCTTCAGGCAATTCTATAAAACCATTTTTTACATTTCCCTCAAATTCAAATGCAAACATAAAAATAACCTCCCTATATTTTAATCCTATCAAATTTCATATCTGAAATAACTTTACCTTGCTCTTCTATTATGTTTAATAGTTTTAAAATCAATTTCCTTTATTTAGCTAATTTTAATTCTTCTAACATAATAACTTTAGTATAATACTTTTGATTATAATTTATATACTTTTTTTATTTTTTATTCTTTAACCATTTTTTGAGATGATACGAAAAAAAGAATTTTATTTCATTCATAATTAATTGAGGTATAAAATCATAGAAAAATGAAAATCATGAAAAAAATATTTTACTCAAAAAATCTGTTATTTCTAGTTTTTATCAATTTATTTTTAATACAAGATTGTAGTTTACTTTTATTAATTCCAAAAAATTGTACTGAAAAAATACATAATATAGAAATAGGAAAACCATTTAAGGGAACACCATCAAATATAGTAATTGATGAAAATAACAATGGAATCATTTCTTTTAGAGAAGAGATAATCAAAATAAATAACTTAGAAATAGGTGAAAAAATCTGTTTAAAAGAAGCACAAGGAAGAGATTGTGTAGGAAATACGGCATATTCTACAGATAAAGATGGAGATGGTATTTTAATTTATTCTATACAAAATGACCCTTGCTTAAGCATTTATCCTGATTTAGGATCAATAGATGATTATAGATTAATTTTTAGTAATTATATAGTAAAAATAGAAAAAAATAATTTTTTAGTTGATAAAGTGAAAAAATTATATGAAATTGATACATACTATAAAGGTTTTAAAATTTTACAGTTTGATAAAAATAATTTTTTGGTTTATTTTTTATCTCAAGGTTATGGAAATGATAAATGGAAAGTTGTTTTAAAAAGAATAAATAATTTAGATTTAAATAATTATAATATTAATGAATATAAATTTGATTTAGAAGATGATGGTAATAATTTTTATAATCCTTATGAATATTTAGATTTAGATTTAAATTTAGATTCAAATGGTAATGGTTGGTATGCTTTTAAAATATTTAGAAATAATCTATTTCAAAAAATAGAAAATTATAAAAATACTTCTCAGATAAAAGATTTATCAAAAGATTCAGATACTTTTTATAATTTTTTAGATACTAATGGAAATGGGTATATTTTAAATTTTAAAGATTTTATATTATCTAAATCAAATGTAAATAATTTAATTAGTGATAATTTAAATATTGAAATATTCAAACAAGAGCAAAATTTAATAAATTATTTTCCATTTTCTGTAGATTCAAAATGGTTAAATATTAATAAAAATGGAGAAGGTGTTATTTTACTTGGTAAAAATATTTCTAATACTAATGATGAAAAAATAGCTTTAGTTATAAAAAAAATAAAAGATTTTAAAGAGATAAGCCAATCTGTTATTTCAAGTAATGATTCTAATTATAGCTATTATGCTTCTTCAATAAATAGCAATGGAAATGGTATTGTTATTCTTCGTGATTCATCTAATAGAGGTTTTTTTGGTAAGAATTTTATATTAAAAAGAATAAGAAATTATGAACTTGAAAAATAAAAAAATAAAAACATTTTTTTATTTTACATTATGTTTTTAATATCTGTTTAAATACATCAAAATAAAAAGATCATGCTAAAATTTATACTTATATCTTTATATGCGTGATTTTATCTAATTAATAATATGACTGGAAATACATTTGGAAAAATATTTAAAATAACTACTTTTGGAGAGTCTCATGGACATTCATTAGGTCTTATTATAGATGGTTTTCCTTCTAATATAGAAATAGATTTTGAATTAATAAAAAAAGATTTAGAAAGAAGAAAGCCAGGGCAATCTTCTATTACTACTCAAAGAAAAGAATCTGAAGAATTTGAAATAATTTCAGGTATTTTTGAAGGTAAATCAACAGGAATGCCTATAACTGTTACAGTAAAAAACCAAGATCAAAAATCAAAAGATTATGATCATATTTCAGATAAATTTAGACCTTCTCATGCAGATTTTACTTATTTTGAAAAATATGGAATAAGAGATTATCGAGGTGGTGGAAGATCTTCTGCAAGAGAAACTGTTTCTCGTGTTATTGGTGGTTCTTTTGCAAAAATGTTGCTTAATAAACTAAATATTCAAGTATATTCTTATGTTTCTCAGGTTGGAAATATAAAATTAGAACAAAACTATCAAAATCTTAATTTAGATAATATTGAAAATAATATCGTTCGTTGTCCTGATTCTGAAATGGCAGAAAAAATGATTTCTGAAATAGATAAAGTAAGAAAAGATGGTGATACTATAGGCGGAATTGTATCTTGTGTTATAAAAAATGTTCCTATTGGTTTAGGAGAACCTGTTTTTGATAAACTTCATGCAGATTTGGGCAAAGCAATGCTAAGTATAAATGCCGTTAAAGGTTTTGAATATGGCTCTGGTTTTGACTCTGTTTCTATGAAAGGTAGTGAACATAATGATATTTTTTATAATGATAATGGAAAAATAAAAACAAAAACAAATTTTTCTGGTGGAATACAAGGTGGAATATCCAATGGAGAAGATATTTTTTTCAGAGTAGCATTTAAACCAGTTGCTACTATTATGAAAATTCAAGAAACTGTTGATGAAAAAGGTAGTTTGGTAGAAATACAAGGAAGAGGAAGACATGACCCTTGCGTTGTTCCAAGAGCTGTTCCAATTGTTGATGCTATGGCTGCTATTGTTATTATTGATTCTTATTTGCAAAACCAAGCCACTAGATTTTTTGTATAGAGTTATTATTTATATCAAAAAAAATAGTAAGAATATTTTAGCCACGGATTTCACGAATAACACAGATAACATCTATTATGACATACTGTCGTGGAAAAAAATTAATATCTGTGAAATCTGTGAAATCTGTGGCTAAATAAAAAAATATAAAATTAAAATAACATTAATTTTTGTTAAAATATCCTCTAATACCATATTAAAATTTGCAAGTTTTTATAAAAATTCTCTAAAATATAGTAATGCTTTCTAGGTTTTATTTTGGGAGTTTTTAATGTTTAATAAAATAAAAGTTACATTACCAATATTGCTTACTTTATCTGTTTTTGTTTCTTCTTGTGCTACCAAAATTACTGAAGATTTATCAGATCCTAGTGTAAGTGCTTTTGCAACAGGAACTATAGAAGATGTTGATACAACTTATGTAGAAAGCTTTGTTACAAACTCTTTAAGAACTACTTTTAATGAGTATGATAAAAATAAAAATGGTTTTATAGAATCTCAAGAGCTTTCTCAAGCTCCTCTTTCTTTTAAAAAACTAGATAGAAATAATGATAATAGATTGAGCTTTGATGAAGCTAAATATTCTAATGATGAAATAAAAAAAATGTCTCAAAGAATTTATTCTTTTTACTCAGGAATGTTTAAATCAATGGATTCAAATAAAAATGGTTCATTATCTACTACTGAAATGTCTCAAAACCCAGAATTTAAAGCAATCCTTGAACTTAATGCGTATAACAATTTAAAAAATACTACTTTAAAAAACTCTTCTACTTCATCTATATCAATGAATGAATTTTCTATTTTTATGAATTCTTCTCTTATTGAAATTCAGAAAAAAAATACCAATCTTTTAAACTCTTCTCCTAAAAATGCTTTAAATAAAAAGTTACCAGTTATTCTTGTTCAAGGATATGCTGAACCAAGTTGGTATTTTATGTATGGAATATACAGAAATCTTAAAAAAAGTGGATGGGATTCTGTTTATACTGTGAATCTTTTTCCTAATATTTCTGATATAAAAGAACAAGCTAAAACTGTTGCAAACAAAATTGAACAAGCTAAAAAAGAACAAGGTGTTTCTAAAGTTGATTATGTAGCTCATAGTATGGGCGGTCTTATTGGAAGATATTACATTCAAGAAATGAATGGAGCAAATAGTATCAATCATTTTGTTTCTGTTGCTACTCCTCATTATGGTACTTATATTGCATGGGCTGGACCTGGCGATGGAGCAAAACAAATGAGACCTGGTAGTGATTTTCTTTCAAGATTGAATTCTGGAAATCCTATATATGGTGGTATAAGCTATACTTCTATTTGGACAAAAACTGATGAAATTGTTATTCCAGCAGAAAATGCTCTTTTACAAGGTTCAAAACAAATGCCTCCTATTAGTTCTGTAGGTCATTTTTTGATTCTTTGGAGTGAAACCACATATAAACAGATAAAATCTGCATTGAATGATGAAAATAATTCATAATTCATAAAAATACTAATAATTAATTAAATATAAATACTTTAAATGAAAAAAATAATCAAACTAGTTTCTGTTTCTATTTCTATGACTTTTATTTTCTCTTGTTCTACTTCTGTAAAAATGAAGTTATTGAAGCCTTCTGAAGTTAATTTAGGAAAAAGAAAAAGAATCGCTGTTCTTAATTTTAAAACAATAAATAATATTGATGGTTATAACAGAAGTATTGGTAATAATATTTCTGATAAAATTATAGCTAAACTATTAGCTGAAGAAGGTTTTATTGTAGTAGAAAGAGAACGTATTTCTGCTTTAGTTTCTGAACAAGAATTATTATCTGCATCTGGTGCATTTAAATTAAATAGCTTATTGGGTGTAGAGGCTTTAATTACAGGTTCTTTGAATTGTGATATACATGATAATAAAAATATTTCAAAAAAAGAATATAAATTTTCTGATGGTGTTTTATTAAGATATTCTGCTGGTCAAATTGATAGAAAAGCTTCTTTTTATCTAAATTATAAGGTTATAGATGCTCAAACAGGTCAAATTATTGCTACTAAACAAGATAAAAAATCTTTTGATTATTCAACATCTCAATTTCCATTAAAAGGTTACGATAGAACTTTAATACGTCCTAATACTAATTCTAGTGTTTATAATGATCCTTTTAATAAAGATAAAAAAACAAGTACTAATAATGATCCATTTAATAAAAAACCTGCTGTTATAACAGAAGATCCTTTTAATAAACCGACTTCAACTCCAAAAATATATCCAGATACTTATTATTATGAAAAATTCTCTTTTTCAAGATTTGAAGATCAAGATGATACTCTTACATCTCATTTTTCAGTTATTGATAAAGGTTTAGATAGTCTATCAAATAAAATTGTTTATCAAATAACTCCACATTATGAAGAAAGTAGTATTCAAATAAAAGGTGGTAATGCTTCTATAATGAATGATGCTTCAAATCATGTTAATAAAGGTGATTGGAATCAAGCTATTACAATATGGAACTCTGTTATTAGTAATAATTTTGCTAATGATTCTTTTGCTACTAATGATAAAGCTTCTGCCTATTATAATGTTGGTGTTTATTATGAACTTTTATCAGAACTTGATAATTCTTTAGCTTATTATAAAAAAGCTTATGAAATTTCTAATGATTCTTTTTATAATGATTCAATTAATAGAGTTTATCAAAGAAAAAATGAAATTGCTCTTTTAGAACAACAAGGTTTAACTGATAGTATTTCCCCTGCTATAAAAAAAATAGATGTTCCTAGTGGTTCAAATAATTATTTTAATTCTGCTGCTAAATATCATTCTCAAGGTAATTTAGAGATGGCAATAAGTGAATATAATAAAGAAATACAATATAATCCTAATAATTTTAATGCTTATCATAATTTAGGCGTTATTTATCATACCAAACAAGATTGGGAAAAAGCTGAATATTATTATTCTCAATCAATAAAATTAGATCCTAATGATCCTAACAAGCATTACAATTTAGCTCTTATTTATAAAGTTAGAGGCAAAACTTCAGAATCTTCTTATGAAATGAAAAGAGCTTGTATTTTAGGTCTTAATCAAGCATGTAACTAGTTTTTATGTTTGATAATATTGAAAAAATAAATATTAATGACTTTAAAATAGCTAGTGAAATACTAAAAATTCAAAAAGAATCTTATAAAATAGAAGCTGATTTATTAAATTATTATGATTTACCTCCATTAAAAGAAACTGAAGAAGATTTAATTCATTCTAAAGAAGAATTTTGGGTTTATAAAATTGAAAATAAAATTTGTGCTGTAATTTCTTTTATTTTAGAAAAAGAATTTTTAGATATTTATAGATTATTTGTTTCTCCAGAATATATAAATAAAGGTATTGCTAGTAAATTATTAAAAAAGATAGAAAAAGAATTTGATAAGGTTAGTTTTTTTAAAGTTCAAACAGGATTAAAAAATAAACCAGCTATAAATTTTTATAAAAAACATAATTTTAATTTAATTGAAATAGAAAAAATAAATGATGATTTGGAAATTGCTAAATTTAGGAAATTTTTTATAAAAATAAGGAAAGCTAAAGAAGAAGAAGCTTCTGAAATAAAAGATTTATTATCTCTTGTTTGGGATGTTACCTATAAAAATATTATTCCTGAAGATGTTATTGAAGAAATTAAATCTGTTGGTCATAAAATAGAAAATTTAAAAACTCAAATACTAAATGAAAATGTAATTTTTAATATAGCAGAAGAAAATAATAAAATAGTTGGAATTTTGACAGCTAGTAAAAAAGATTCTAAATATCATTTAAAAAGACTCTATGTTTTACCAAATAATCAAAATAAAGGTATAGGAAAAAAACTTTTAGATACTTTAATTTTTACAGATGAAATAAATGAAATTGAATTAGAAGTAGAGCAAAAAAATGAAAATGCTATAAAATTTTATACAAAAGAAGGTTTTATTCAAACAGGTCAATATGTAGATACTATTTTAGATTTTGAATTAAAAACATTTATAATGACTAAAAAAATAATTTAAAATTAATTAAAAAGATAATAACAAAAACATTAGAGCAAAGAAAACTGAGGGGCGTAAAGTTTTACGCCCGAACTAGTATTATTTTGTCAGAGCGTAAATTTTCAAGAAAAAATAATAAAAGAAAAGAAAATAACAAAAATATTAGAGAAAATAAAACTGAGTCCTAATTAGGATTTTTTGTCAGGGTGTAAAATTTTACGCCTTTTTTGCTCTAATAAAGACAAAATAAAGGAAATTAAACCTTAAATAATTTAATAATATCTTTTATTTTAATTCTAACTTATTTAATCTTTAAATTCATATAAATATTTAGTTTAAAATATTTATTCCTTAAAAATAAGCATCTCATCTTTTTTTATTATTTTTATTTCTTTTTCAGAAGAATCAAAAAAAGTTGGCTTTACTTTACTAATAAAAAATTTATCATTATCTTTTTCTACTTCTACATTATAAAAAACTCCTTGTTGATATACTTTTTCTTTCATATCTACAGCAGTTATAAGATTTCCACAACTATATAAGCATAAACTACTTTTATCTTCTGATATCTCATAAGGTTGAACAATATGTGAATGATGCCCATATAAAATATCAACTCCATTATCTTTTAAAATTTCAAAACATCTATTTTGTACATCTGATGGTAAGTATTCACATTCGTATCCCCAATGGTAAGATAAAACTAGTATATCAACTTGAGATTTATATTTTTTTATTAATTCAATAAATTTAGTTTGTTTTTTTAAATTTGATAAAAAATCTTCTGGTTTTAAGGAAAGTATTTCTTCTGTTTTTCTCCAAAAAAGATTAGAGCCAAAAGTTGCTGAAAAGAAACCTATTTTTATATTTCTAATATTTTTTATAGTCAATTCAGATGTAATTAGATTAAAATTGTTATTTTTATACTTTTCTAAAGTATTTTTATATTTATCTATACCTAAATCTAAAGCATGATTATTTGAAAAAGAAACTATATTAAAATTATTTTCTTCTAAAATAATAGAGTCAAAAAGAGATTTTCTAATATCATGGAACATAGTTTTTTCTGAATTATCACTAATTTGAACTCCTTCTAAATTAAGGCATCTAAAATCAGCTGTTTTTAAAAAATCTTTTATTTCTTTAGAAAAATAATAATCAATATTTGATGGACATAAATCACCTGTAAAAATAAAACTTATTTTTTCTCCGTTTTTTTCAGAATTGTAATTTTTATAAGTAATTTCTTTTCCCATTTTATCTATAATAGGTTGTTCTGAAGAAATTTTTAGTGGATTAAAATGTTTATTTATTGTTTTATAAATGGTTATTCCTCCCATAACAGGAAAAAAATATTCAGATCTTATTTTGTTAGATGGTGATAATAAATATCTTATAAAAGGTAACGGGTAAATTATTAATAATGGAATAAGTCCATTTATTCCTAAAGTAGCATATAAAGAACCTAATACCATAAAAGGATCTGTAATAATACTATAAAAAGCAAATTCTCTTGCACTAGTTGATTTTTGATTAAAATTCATATATGCTACAAAGTTTAAACCAGAATGAAAAAATCCTGCAAAACAAAACCAATAAGGGTTTTTAGTTAATAAAAATAATACACCACAAAAAAACATCATAAGAGGGAAATATATTGCTATATATTCATTTTTAAAAAACTTACTTATATTAGCCGTTACAATTTGACCAATTATAAAAGTTATAGAAAAACTTAAAATTACATAATTTATATTTGTTCCACTTGGAAAGTAAGTCATTAGATGAGATGATAAAAAAGTCATGAAAAAACCAAAAAAACATTTTAGTAAAAATAAAGAAGAAAATTTTTCAAACCATCTTTTATCTGAAAAAATACCTTTTATTGATAAATTTAATTTTTCATCTTCTATCTCTTTTTTTTCTTTCATAAAAAATATTAGTATTGGAGAAAAAATAAAAAATAATCCAAAAGCAAATAGACAGGATTTATAATCAAAAAAATTAATTATAAATGAAAGTAAAAAAGGTCCTATTACAAAACCCAAAGCAGTTATTGAACTAAACATAACTAATCTTTTTTCTGGAGAACCAACTTTTTCAAGATTTAAGATATTTGCAAAAAGAACTGGTGTTGTAAGACCAGCTGCCAGACCTTCCAAACCTCTTCCAATATTAAAACCTATTTTACCGTTGAAAAAAGACATAAAAATGAGTGATAAGCCAAAAAACATTTCATAAATAGCATAACTTTTTTTTGATTTGCTTAAAAAAGAATATTTATAGATTAAAAATTGACCAATAAGAAGCCATAAAAAGTACATAGCAAATGGTAAAGCAGAATCAACACCTAGTTCTTTGTTTAGTATGGGAACAAAACCGCTTGAAAAAACACCATGAAAAAAATTTACTATTAAAAACAGTGTTAAAAGTGTAAATTCATTCATTAAAATTTCTTATCCTATTTTTATGTAGTATATGTATTATCATTTACATAAATTTCATCAACAAAATTTTCATTACCTTTTTCATCAACTGTTCCCCATCTTCCATCTAATTTTACTTTAAAATAACCATTTTCAATGTCTTTTACTTTATCATATTTTACTGGTACAACAACTTTTCCTTTTTTATCTAAAAAACCATATCTATTATCTTTTTCTACCATTATGTAAGAATTATAATTATATGAAACAATAGAATATTCTGAAACAAAAATTTCTTTTAAATTTTGATCTAAATAAATGGATTTTTTATCTAAAGAAAAAACTATTAAACTATCAGAAAATACTACTTTTTCATCATATTTAGCTTCTAGAATAATCTTTCCATTTATATCTATAACACCATATTTTTTATTTAACCCAAATATAAATTTATCTGGGAAAACTGTGTAATCTATTTCATCATATTTAGGTTCTAATGTTATATTTCTTTTTACATCAAAAAGTCCTATTTTATCGTTTATTCTAATTTTAAATAAATCCTCGTTATATTCAATGGGAGAAATATCATCATACTTAGCCTTTATTATCTCTTTTCCTGATGAAAGATCTAAAAGACCTGTTCTTGTACCTAATTTAAAAATAACAAAATTCTTATAAATAATAGAATTTGATATGTAATCATACTTAAAATCTATTATTATTTTATCATTATCATCAATAACACCAAGTTTTTTATTTAATTCTGATATAAAAATTCTTTCGTTATTTGTATTTTCAAGTCTATTATACAATTTTTCTTTTTTTACTGATGATAGTTCCTTTCCACTTTTATCAAAAACAAAACTTGTATTACCTATTCTAGCATTTATATAATTTTCTTTATTTAATTCTAAATTTTCATATTCGATAGGTATTATTATTTCTCCTTTCATGTTTATTAACCCAAATTTATTATTAATAGAAACTATAAAAAGATTTTCGTTATTTAATTGTTTTACTAATGAATATTTAGAACTTATTTTTAACATACTTTTTTCATCAATATTTATTGTAAAAAAATCATAGCTTGTTTCTGCTAAAAGTAAATCACCAATTTTTTCAATTGACTTATAAATGGGTTCTATAATAACATTTCCTTTAAGGTCAATAATACCGTAAGGCTGTCTTCTAGCTTTAGAAATAATAATGTATTTATCCTTATATATTTTTCCCAAGTTAAAATCAGATTCTATTAATTTTTTACCTGTTTTATCGAAAAGAAATTGTTTATTATTTTTATTTGTATAAAAATAGTTACTAGAATACTCATAAGAATCAGACAAATAAGTCTCATAATAAAATAAGCCTTCATAAACAGGTTCAATAATAATTTTTCCAGTAGTATCAATAACACCATATAAACCACCTTCTATATATTCTATTGGTTCTACAAGACTACTTCCTTGAGTTTTTTTTGTTCCTCCAATATTAACAGAAATGAAATTATCTGTTAGAAAAGAAAAATGATCATATTTAGGTTCAGCAATTCTAGCTCCAGATTTATTAAGTAAACCAGTTTTACCATCTTTTTTTATAAGAAAATAACCTTCTTTATCAGGATAAGGATAAGTTATACTTTCTACAATTTTTAGGTTTTTATCAAATATAGTTTCTTTGCCTCCTAATTCTGCTATAAGATACTCATTATTTAGAACAGAAATGCTATTATACTTAGGTTCTAAAATTTCTTTTCCATTTAGATCAATTAAACCATGTGTAAATATATTATCTTTTTCATTTCTAGCAATAAGGAAATTAAAAATAGAGCTAAATTCATATAGATCTCTATATTTATTTGAGATAATTTCTTCAGTATTTGCTTCTAAAAGAAAGCTTTTGTTATCTAATGTAGCTATAAAAACATTATTTCTTAATCCTGTTTCTTTTAAAAAATCATATTTAGGAGATATTATTGGCTTTATATCAAAATCAATTGCACCATATTTCCCATTTATTTTAAATATTAAATAATTTTTAGGCGAATAATTTAAAATTATCTGATCATAAATAAAATCAGTCATTTTTTTTAAATTTTCATCAAAAATAGCATCTTTTTTATTGTTTGTTAAAATAAATATATTTTTTACGTTATTTTTAAAAAAATAAATAAAATCAAATTTTTCTTCTGATATTTTTTTTCCAGAACCTTCAAATAAAAGCCATTTATCATCTATTTTTACTTGTATAAATTTATTTTCAACGCTTTGTATTTCTTGATATATAGGAGGTATTATTTCTTTATTATCTTGATCTAAAAGACCTATTTTTCCATTTTTTTCAAAAGTAGAATAAGTTTTTAGGTTTACAAGTAAATTATTAATTGTCTTAATTTTTTCAGTTTTAATTGTATTGTCCGTTTTATTTACTTGAATTTCTTTTTTTAATGGAGGAATATTATTTTTGTCATTTACTTGGCATGAAAGTAATGTAAATAATAAAACAAATAAACTAGTTTGTATTTTTTTCATTTCTTCACTATACCCGTATTTATACCTGAATATACCCGAATAATTTTAACATAAAATAATTTTTTAGATTTTTTTATCCTATTTTTAGTAACTATATGGATTATCATTTACATAAATTTCATCAACAAAATTTTCATTACCTTTTTCATCAACTGTTCCCCATCTTCCATCTAATTTTACTTTAAAATAACCATTTTCAATGTCTTTTACTTTATCATATTTTACTGGTACAACAACTTTTCCTTTTTTATCTATAAAACCAAATTTATTATCTTTTTGTACCATTAAGTAAGATATATTACTATAATTATATGGTATAAACGCATTGTATTCTGAAGTAAAAACAACTTCTAAATTCTTATTTAAATAAAGAAATTTGTTATCTATAGAAAAAGTAGTTAAATCAGAATAAAAAGAGGATATAAAATCATAAATAGGTTCAATAATTATTTTTTTATTAATATCAATAACTCCAAATTTATCATTTTTTTGAAATACAAATTTATTTTCTAAATTTAATGAAAAAAGTATTTTATAATTAATATCTAATAAAAACTCACCTTTATAATTTACTAATCCAAATTTATCATCTAATTTAACTATAAATAAATTACCATCATTTTTAGCTATAAATAAATTATCATCACTGCTTTTAATTTCATCATAAATTACAGGTAATATTTCTTTATTATTTTGATCAATAATTCCAAATTTATTATTTAATTCTGTTATAAATATGCCATCTTTGCTTGTTTTTGAAATTCTATTATACAATTTCCCTTTTCCATTTTTATCAAAAACAAAATTTGTATTGTTTATTTTTGCATCTATATAACCATTGAAATCTAATTCTAATCCTTCATATTCGATAGGTATTATTATTTCATCTTTCATATTTATTAAACCAAATTTATTGTTAAGGGAAACAATTAAAAGATCTTCATTATTTATTTTTTTTACTGAAGAATACTTTGATCTTAAATTTAAAATATTTTTTTCTTCAGTATTTACTATAGATAAATTATTTATAGACATTTCTAAAAATTTATTTTTAACTTCTTCAATTGATTTATAAATAGGTTTTATAACTAGAAGAGAAAAGTAAAAAAAATAAGTATTGAAAATAAGTTATAGAC